>Ga0302191_10000215_pt1 | contig 35234 bp, 28 predicted proteins | sample II_Bog_E3_1_FD_198775 | JGI IMG/M metagenome (GOLD analysis project Ga0302191, IMG submission 198775) | Peat permafrost microbial communities from Stordalen Mire near Abisko, Sweden - II_Bog_E3_1 | ecosystem: Environmental > Terrestrial > Soil > Wetlands > Peat | place: Sweden: Abisko...
TATTTGTAGGCTGCATACAGCATCATTCATTTCAATTTAAAAACAATATAATTAAAAAACGTCTCCAGCAGGATTCGAACCTGCGCGGGTTACCCCAACAGATTTCTAGTCTGTCGCCTTAACCACTCGGCCATAGAGACTTGATCAAACAACTCACTTCGGCTATCTCTAAATGCCCAAAAGGATCAAGCAATGTTTAGCAACATCTTCAGTATTATAAAAATTTATGATTGAACTGAAGCCAAAAATATCGAGCTGTCATGCTCAATTTACTCTATCATGAAATAGTGCCGATAATTAATGAGTTGATTATTGTGATTTATGCATGTGTCAATCATAAGCGTGCTGATCAAGTTTGTTGATGACTTAATTAAAGGTGTCACTCTTTTCCTAAATGAATAGAGGAGTACCTTCAAACTTTTTAACACCTTGAAAGCTATTGTTTTATATCTTTCTCCAATTTAATTATCCTCCTGCTCGAAATATGATTCAATTTTAACTGCAATTTACTTGGCTTGATTTTATATTTATGGGTGGCCTTTCAAAAACTTTTACAGCTTTACAATAGTCTTCTTTCGAATTTACTGCTCTTCAATTTTGTTTTAGCAGACATCTTCCTCTTTCTCTTTGCTGTACTCATTCTTCTCCCCATTGAAAACAACAAATATCTTTTTGGACAACTGTATGTACTTCTTCTTATGCTTGAGGTCGTCCGGGAAATATTTGTAGAGTAACGCGGCTTTCATCATCTAGAGAAGCTCAATTATCCTTTGGGTAATTATTCCATCCTGCAGGATGTTCGATACGTCCAAGTCCAGTATCTCTTTAACATTATCGACTGTTATTTGAATTGAACTGAGGTAATCGATTAAATCATCACGATTATTGCAGAGGTTCCGGATGGTTTATATCAGTTCGGAGTTCGATCGAGTCAACGAAGCGAATTGAATGCCCATTTCTGAAGAGACATCCCTATCGACTTTGCGAATTATCTTTCTCTTCAATCTTTGGATTCTCCTCTGGGTATGAATTTTGACTGATGGCAATTACTCGACATTGTTCTGAATAGATGAGCAATTACAAATATCTTTTTTGGTCTTCCTCTCTTCCTTGGAACTTTATTGAATCGCTAATCGTTTGATTTTCGCTTTGGAATGATTTTTCTTCTGTTTTGGTTGGCAATTTAGTCTTCTGATGGCTACTCTTCAATGGATTACGATCCCTCTGACTCTACTTTAATTTTAGGTTAAGACTCAGCTATCATTTTTTAAACTGGCAATTCTTTTACTAACTCCACCAGCTTGACTTATACTTTGGGAGGTTATTATATTATTTTGTGGAATTCTTATTGTTTTTTTGGTCTGTTTTACTGTTACAAACCTGGAGATGACTATTTTTTACTTTTGTTGTCAAACTCACTCTCCTTTTATTATATATTCAGAACAGCATTGTCACTGCTATTTGAAATCTCAATCTTTGTGTCCTTGGTTTTTTCCTTTTTTATCGACAAATCTTCACAAATTGAATTTGTTGAATTGTTAGGGCAGCCTTAAGTTTTAGATTTCACTCAATACAACTATAAGTACTTAAATTTGGCAGTTAAATTCGCTGCTCTGACAAGTCATGCTCGCTCTTTCGAGAATCACTTCTGTTGAGAGATTTGCCCCCCTTCGGCTTGGCCTTTATGAAATTTCGCAGGGCCTCGAAAATTTAAATATTCTGATCATTTTGAGCAAGTTTTTCTTCTGCCATCTGAATGGAGGCCATAAGTTTGCGGTGCGGGCGTGCTTTGAGATAGAACTCGATATAATGCTAATAAAATTTTCTGAGTTTCGAAGCGCCCAGTTTGGAACTAACTTTTTGTTAACATATTACAATACTTGGTGTTGTCGCCAAAGAAAAAGACGGTATACTACGCCTCTTGTCCCTTGATGATGGGATGAACCTTATCAACCTGAATGAGCTGAAACGTACGAATGCCGGCCACCAAGGATACCCTCGGATTTTGGCCCAAAGAACCTCTTCCTCCTAAAAAAGAGCCTAGGTGTCGTCCTCTTCACTTGCCATTTGTATTCGAGATATAAATGAAATATATATCACAAGAATAATTCAAATTAAATATTCAATGCCTCCATTAATATTCATTTTATAATTAACGATTCACTTGTAACAGTAAATTGGCAAAAACTGCTAAGTAATGCTATTTACGCAATATTTAAAAAAGAGTTTTATGATCATCTTAAAACACTTTATAATGCATCTTTTCCAATAATAAAATTGTTGATTTATTCAATGATGCACAGCAACGTTTCTCCTCAAGCTCAACAGTTCGTGAATCAACACGTGGGAGTTATCAATCAAGCATTTGGAACAGGCAATCATGCCTACCACGTCGCTACTGAAACAGTCCTACAGGGAAATGGAAGCCATCATTTTTTACATATTGTCGGCCAAAATGACGGTCGGCAGTATACTATCACTGTCTTTGTTCCTTTCAATGGAATGCCCTCAATTGTGGAGTTTGGGCAAGGCCATCTTCCACATCAGCATGGATATGGAAACTCAGGGCATAGCCATCACGAGCAGGGCCATCATGGGCATCATGGTGGACACCACGGCCACCACCATTGATGAATGAACCAATCAATCTATATGACTTTTAATGTTATTTCTTTAGCCATTAATGGGTATAAATAAAAATAATTCTAATTTTATTGGCTATTTTTAATACTGTAAAATATTTGATCGTTGATATTAATTGTAAAATGTAAATTTGATTATTTCAAGTGTCTGACTTATGAATTAATTATCTATTTCTTACAGCTAAATGGACTTGGCAGTTATCCTTTGTATGTGGCAATGAATTCATATTTTTATAAGAGTTTTTATTGGCATATTTTCTAAATCTTGTCTTGCAAGTTCAACTTATTCACTATAATTTCTGAATAGTATTCGGAGATTGTTTTGGGACTTCTCAAAAGCTACAATGTGCATGATGCTCTCATTGATAATGATATTGTTGAATTTAGTATATTAGTATTTGGTACAGATATAAAATCATGAAATTAATCTTGAATTTTTAATTAATTTGTTTCAACTATTTGCTTCGCATGACCACAACACAAAAAATCGCTGAAATTTAAGCGGAAATGGAAAGGACGCAAAAGAACAAAGCAACTTCTTATCATTTAGGCCTTCTCAAAGCTAAGCTGGCCAAACTCAAACGATAAATTATTGATCCATCAGGCGGAAAAAAGGCAGTTGCAGGCTAGGGATTTTAGGTGTCAAAATCAGGCGATGCTCGAGTAGGCATGATAGGCTTTCCTTCAGTAGGAAAATCTACTCTTCTAACAAAACTTACAGGTACATATTTTGAGATAAAGGAACTTTCTCGAAAATTGCAGCATACGAATTTACCACTCTAACATGCATTCCTGGTGTGCTCAAGTTTAAAGGAGCCAAGATACAGCTTCTCGATCTTCCAGGTATCATCGAAGGAGCCAAGGATGGAAAAGGTAGAGGTAAGCAAGTCATTGCAGTAGCAAGAACATGCAATTTAATCATTATAGTGCTTGATGCAACCCGCCCAATGCAGCACAAGAAGGTGCTCTAGCATTAACTCGAAGGTTTTGGTATTAGACTCAACGGAAGTCCACCAGATATTGAATTTAAAAGAAAAGATAAGGGAGGAATAACAATTTCAAGGATGGTAGATACAGACAGAGTCAGTGACGAATGCATCAAGGCAATTCTAAAAGAATATCGAGTGAACAATGCCGATATCCTGCTAAAATGTGATGCAACATAAGACGATATTATTGACGTTATCGAAGGTAATAGAAAATACATACCTTGTTTGTACGCTCTGAATAAAATCGATGCCATAACTCTCGATTAATTAAATATTTTGGATCAAATTCCTCATTATGTGCCTATTGCTGGAGATCTAGGATGGAATCTTGATGAACTTATTGAGAGGATGTGGGAGTATTTGGATTTGATTCGAGTTTATACGAAGCCCAAGGGAAAGGATCCAGATTATGAACAACCTGTCATTATTCAGAGGATTAGATCCACTGTTGAGGATTTTTGTAATAAAATCCACAGGAATATGGTAAAAGACTTCCGATATGCAATGGTTTGGGGTACTTCAGTGAAGTTTAATCCTCAGAAGGTGGGAAAATAGCATCAGCTCTACGATGAAGACGTGGTTCAAATTATTAAAAAGATATGATGTTCCAATCTTATGATTTATAAAATATATCACTCAATATGCGTTTGGTAGTGCTATTGCTCACTATTTGCTGGATTTAATAAGATTCATCAGTATTTCTATTTTTTATTCCAGTCTTCCCATCCTCTGCTCAAACAGGCTCATTTTTTATAGAGCCACAGTCAGAATATTTTTGATGTCCTTTCGCTATTTGTTTTTTTATCGGCTGCATTCACTTACTTTTTATTTAATTGTTGACGATATTTTATCTTGCAATAAATTGCTAAGATTATGTTTCCAGTGCTCAATTTATTTCTGATCCACACTCAATTATTTTATTAAATCAGTAATTTTATCGATTAGATCTTCATAGGATTTAGCGACTTGGCAAAATTCAATTTTTTCCTCTTGAGAGTGAATCCCTGGCTTCGGCTTTAGCTTTTTTTATTGATTCTAAGAAGGAAAAATTTATTCCATAATAAGTAATATTAACAAACGACATTCTTGTCTAATCTAATGATAAGCTATCAAATATTATCCATGCTTAGATTAATGTTTATTGTAATTTTACTGGTTAGTCAAATAGTAACAGGTTTATGATTAATTTAGATAATAATTATATACTATTGACTATAGCTATTAAATGAATTCTGAGGTGACAGTGAAAGGTGAAGAACTGGTAAATTAAATCCAATAAAATGACTCCAACCTGACCGAACTGTTTGAAGTTCATTTTTAAAAAATAGCAGATCGACAATAAAATTTGCTTCTCAATTAAATAAAGGATAGAGAAAACAAGCTCCTTCTGACCAATTACCTGAAGAAACCATAAAATAGTTCATTTTTTAAGTAAAAATTAAGGAAAGATACATTTATTGAGGAGGTATATTCTAGGGTATTTTAGTACCTAAATTGCTATTAAAAAGAGTATAATAAGAAAAAGAGCGTCGAGGATATATATGAGGAGTTGCTAAGAGCAATGCACAAAAAATAATCGAGTAAAACTGAACCTCTGACTTGCTATGTATGAATATGACTGATTCAGAAAGAATATGTCGACTTGTCTCAAAAGATACAAAAATCCTTTATATTGAAAAAGGATGCTGTAAACTAAAAGGCTACTGAGGACAACTAAAAGGGAAAGTGCGGATTCAAAATGAAAACGAGAGAGCGCTGTCTTCCGTAAATGTGCAACTTTTGTCATAACAATTTTCAAAACACTGCAGGCCTAAATTCGCACCTTTTAAATTGCGTAAAATATATGATTATTTAGAAGCTCAAATATGATAAAATAGTCAAGACCAAAAGAATCACGAGAAATGGAAATAAATTAAAAGATAAAGTGATCTGCAAATAAGAAGATATTGAATGATCTGTCTAATTGGCAATGGTTAAACCTCTTACTTAAGAAATGGCTATGTCTTTGTTGTTTACTCCCTGTAATGGTGGATTGACTAATAACTGATAATTATAATTTTGATAACTCAAATATTTATTTAGATTTCTAACTTAGTTGTAATAATTTCGAATGTCGCAGTCACGATTAGACAAAAGCAAACGTAAACTAATTCAAAATATATCAGCGACGGACCTGCTTCATCAGGGTCTCAAGAGGAGAATTACTGAAGCAGAATATACAAAAATTTATCCGAAAACGAAGTTAAGCCTCAAAAACAGGCCGAACACCATTGCTATTCTTAAGAATTAGTATAGTGAGGAGGATATGCATCATAAAATATACAAAATGAAGGAATAAAACAAAATGTTGGAGGAAGAAAATCATGATATACTCACCAAAATAAGAAAATAAAGCAAGCTAAATGATATCTTCGAGAAAAAGCTGGAACAGGGCAACGTTGAGGAAATGGAATTTTAAAAATTGCTGGAAATTAAGTTACTGCTTGAAGTCGAAGATTTGGAGGAGGAGTTTAGCAAAAAATAAAACTAGTTTACGTAACTCATCAAAAATACTAAAAGAAGAAGAGAATAAACAAGTCGTTTTACGATTGACACTCAGATATAAGTTTTGGCTATTTTGTCTGAATCATCCGAGCAGGTTCAGAAGATGAAAGAGTTGAAGCAGCAGAAGATCAGGTAAATTCATGAAAAGAGAGTAAGTTTAGAGGAGAAAATGCATAAAATGAAGCAGACAAGTAAGCAGAAAGTCGATTAAATTAAAAAATTAACAATTATGATCGAAAGATAAAAATCAAACTTACCAAACAAAAGCGAGTGGGCTTTGGAGAGCAATGACAGTGGCATTCACAATCTGCAAAATAAGAATAAAAGCATGGAATAATTATAGAAATAGATAGTAAGGAGTCGGGAGGAATTCAAATCGTACTAAATAAAGATCCAAGAGGCCATTGATAAAAAAGTGGCAGAGAAGATCCTCATTTACAAATAAATTGAGGAGATAAAGAGTGAGGCTGAGACATACGAGAAGAAGCAGTTGAATAAATCTAAAAACATTCTATGGTGAGCAATGATTAATTATTTTTACTTAAAATTGCAGCAATGCTTATTTACAAATTATTCATCAACTACAGTAATAACTATTAGTTTATATTCATCATCAATTATGGTGATTATAGTTTTGGCACTTATTGATGAATTTAAGCGCCAAAATAAGCACGTTTAAGGGCTCATAATGAAAGGGTCTGTCAGTGTATTTATCAGACTCAATGGGGAATCTCAGCTTAAAAATCTTGTTTAGGTATTAAGCGGGCAATTTAGTGAATCCAATAACTGAACCTAAGAGGCCACCTACGATACAGGCGTTGGTATCTGTATCTCCAGCCCGAGATATCACCCATTTAATTTAATTTTTATAGAAATCGCTTCCCAAATCATTGATATTAATTTTTTCATCTTACATGCCAAGAGTCCTTAGAATTCTCATACCATACGTCCATGCAATCTTAGCCCATCCCATGCTAACATTCCCGGGCATGGAGGATTATTTAGGTTAATTTTAATATCCATACCATCCATTAGTGTGCAATAATTCACTTTAAGGCAAATGTTAAACTTCTTCCCATATCTTTGCGAAATGTTAAGTGCTATTGCCTGTTCGATTAATTGCCAAGCTCAAAGCATTAACCCAAACTGTTCCAGCTGCTTTCAAAACAGGATTTGGATGCATTAAGCCGATTTAATCTTCATATAACAAAGAATACTTTGAATAAACTCGACATGATCAGCAGGATTTTAGTTGATCATTGACAAGAAGATAGCCATAGGTTCAATTCTCATGAGTGAACCATTGCTTTAACTTTTGAAGTTACGCTTCAATATCTGCTTGAAAATGACTTCCCAGTTTATTTATTTGCCACTTTATATCTCTTTGTCGTGGTCCCAAAGGACATTTATACCGTTGGAACATGTTATACCAACATCAAAAGGTCCACTTCCATCCCATTTTAAATATTCAGAGGCAATTGACTTTAAAAGCTAAGGTTATTGATCTTTTAAAGATTTTTCCCCATTAAAAGTATTTAAAGCTGTGAGCAAGTGAAAAGCTAGCTAAGAATCATCAGTGTACTGACCTATTCGAAGGTTAAAAGTTCCTCCTCCAGGCATGGTCATGGCTACATAACTATGTTAATACTTTGCTATAGTAGTTAAGGCTATATTGCATGCATGAATTCGCAAAAAGCACCCAATGCATCTCCTATCAAGCATCCAAATAAGCACCCCAAAGCTCTATTGGTCTTTTAATCAGCAATATATTTTTTAAAAAGCTCGATTATTTCAGAACGTTCATCATAGATGTGTTCATATGCCTCCAGCTGTACAATAATTAACTTCATTTCTTCTGATAACTGGACTGGAACCAAAAGACCGGGAATCTAAGCTGTTTGATCTATAACCTTAATACCTCCCGCTTATTATTCAATGTCCATTAATAGTATAAGCTTATTTATACCTTGTGCTGATAAATATCAAATTTATATCAACAAAAGAATAATACCAGAAATGAAAAAGTTTAGTGAATTAATATTTAAAACGTTCGCATATTTTTTATATGAAAGTTTAATCGCAGTGCGTTTATCCATTTAATATTATTGATTTTAATTTATTGCCTCTCTTGATAGACTTCTTCACGTATGAATTGGGCTATTGTTTCTTGTCCAGACTCGATTATATACCACATGCTTATTTATAATTAACGATCGAAATTTTAATGGTAATTTCAAAGAATAAAATATTCCATATAAATAAAAAGCAACAAACTACCAATAAAATTAATCAAATAAATGTTTTTAATACGAGTTAATTCTGAATTGGTGCTTTTGCCCTTCTCTACCCATTTATTTTCTTTTTGTGATAAGTTGGGTAGCTTAATATAAACTCCAAAAAGAAAGTAATAGCATCAGTAAAATAAGAGGCTTCCAACCTTATAGATATTTTATTTTAGAAAATATTTCAAAATAATGGGCTTAACTGTTTAATTTTCCTGACAGAAACAGCGAAGATGAGTCCAACCTTTCTCTAATGCCTATTTTTCGCTGATTATATAATTTAAATAGTAGGGATATTATGAAATTTCCATAGGAATTTAAAACGAGAAAGGGCAAAAAATCAAAGGTCAGGGTTCATGTATCACACTAGACTGATTTCTCACGCCCCCAACATTTTTTTAAAAAATCAAATAAAATCTAATATTAGGGACTCCAAAGGGCCTAGTCATCATCTCGGGTAAATGTATGATAATAAAGGAAAACAGCCATTACTAAGACAATGACTCCACCAGTTTGTAGTATAAAATGACTGAACAGCATTAGGCTTTTTTATTTCATTATTTGGGAATTCTTGAATAAAAGCTAGAGTTATATTAATAGTTTTAATTAAAAAATCAATGCCAATATATCCCTCTCGCCTACTGTCTGAAAAGTTACCTGCTAAATGAACCTTCCTTAATTCCAATCTATCATATTGATCCTTTTCTCAAGCTCCTAGAAGGTAAGTCTTCTCTTTATAAATTTTTGGAGATGGTCATTGACTCTGCTCCTAAGTTGTTTATGGACTAACTTATCCTTGTTGCTTATAAGGTTATATTCTCTTACTGCCCATTGATTCGCTATCACTTCGATGAGAAACAGTTATAGATCCTCTCTCATGATCCTATCTTTACATGGAATGTCTACTCAGATTGGAGACTTTCTGTATTTTCGTACGATAAGATTGGAGGCATTAATAGAAATCAGCCTGAAATTGCTAGTTTTATGAGCTTATACGCTCTAACTATTCTGCTGATCTTATAAAACTATGCTGTCAACCCTACATTTTAGGAGATTAAGTATATTGTGGAAGAATAGTCGGCTCTGCAAAGATTGACTCTGGGCTGAGGTGCTGCGTCCGAATTATTAAAATCCACGCGCGGGATTTGCGCTTATTGATCTTTCATGGATAAAATTATTTACCTCTATAAGAATGTAAGTTTTCTTGTTATATTAAGCTGTCTTTTTAATTTTATTAAACTGCTTGATTTTTACATTGACTGAAACTCTGCTGATTATGAACTTCTTGCTTGCTATAAATTCATTTTTTAATATTTATACTATTTGTAATTATAATTGACTAATTTATATATCAAATGGTGAAGTTGCCATAAAATAATTATTTAATGTAGACCCTTGAGTCTGTTCAATCATGTTGACACCATCCCATATGATTATAATTATCGCTATCGAATCTTGAGTTCTACAAGATCAATACAAAAAAGGGCATTGTAAAATAGTAAAAATGAAAAGAAATGTTTAATGGCTGATGTTGATTACTAATTTTACATAAACTCCAATTAAGATTCTCAAAGATACACAAAAATATCGAAATCATATAACAAGGAGTCAATTAAATAAAATAAGTTTCATTGAGTTTTATCTCGATTATCCATCATTCATCTCTTTGAATGTTTTTAATTCTAGAGCCAATTTAAATAAAATCAATTATAATTCTAAGACAAATGTAATTGGAATCAATCTTAGAGAAGTACCATACGCCACCGCCAAACTACTCACTCTCAGAACACGTCATCAATGGATTTTCAGGCTGCCCATCAATTGCCCAAATTGCTTCGTACTTGGTAATCTCCTTATCTATTGCCGTTTATTTTTCGTGTATCGTATCCATACACTTCAATGTCGTTCTATTGATATTGTATGTCATTCTGGGAGTAATACTCGTTGTTACAAGTCTTCTCGCAACAGTTTGCGATCCCACCGATCGCGTCGTCTATTACTACAAATGGTCTCGCCATGATAAAAAAATTATTTTTGCTCCTGATTACAGCAAAGTGCTCTTCTGCTAATTCTGCGATAGTTATTGCTTGTCCACAAGCAAACACTGTCGCTCTTGCAATCGTTGCGTTAACAATTTCGACCACCACTGTATGTGGTTTAATAATTGTGTAGGAGAGAGTAACTATAAATATTTCTTGGCTAGCATCATATCCAGCTTCGCTTATCTCATTGTAATTATTATTCATGTTGCTATTAGTAGCGCATATGTTGATTACGGGAGTATGACTGAATTGACTAAAATTATATTGTCGTGGGTAACCGGGTCTCTGCTAGGAATATTTGCTTTTTTATTGTTCAACTTGATTCTCTTGCACCTATATTTGTTGGCCAGCAATCAAACAACTTTCATGTTTTTGCAGAGGAAGAAGAAGGAGGAAGAGAAGTAAAAATAATAGAGATAAAAATTAAACATCTCAAAAGCTTCGATAATTCCAATAAAAATTCGCCACTAAATCCAGTAATAGGAGATCGTAAGCAAATAGAATATAGTCATTATCGGAAAGGAATCACAGCAAATGAGTTCGATTACTCATCCCGGGAGAAAGGTATCAAACTAGTTTTTTTCATAGATAACCGAGATGAGAAAAGATGTCAAGGAATAGAAATCACAGGAAGAGCAATGGGAAAGTAATAAAAGCATCAATAAAAAATCAATACCTTCTTCCTCCAGCTAGTTTGGCAACAATGATGCCACTTTAATCAGAGAAAGTTCAAATTAGTTTCAGTTAAATTCCGAAAATGGGTAAGCCAAACTGCCTTCATTTCTGAGTAAAAATCGGAGTCTAAGGCTGTTGCTGTCGTCAAGCTAAATTGAAACTCCATCCAAGCGGCGATTATAAACAATCCACTGATATTCTCTATTTTTATTTTTTAATCAGTCGTATGAGGAAAGATATATTTTCTTGATTTTATTGATATTAAATTTATACAGAGATGGGTGTTTATCTGTCCGAACCAGTGACTGACAAGAATATGAAGGAAGGCAAAGGTACAGGATTTACGTACTGCATGGCAGAAATGCAAGGTAAAGGTTGACATATGCAGGCTGGCGAAAAAATATGGAGGATGCATCATTATATGAAGTTGAATTAAATGGAGGCAACTCACTCTTCGCAGTTTTCGATGGGCATGGAGGTAATCATGAAATGATTTAGGACACGAAGTCAGCAAGTATGTCGAGGCCAAGTTTATTGAACTTCTTATCAAAGAGCCCGCCTATTAACAAAAGAAATATGCAATCGCACTGGATGAAGCATTTCGCAAGATGGATGAACTCATCATCAGTGAGAATGGCACCAAATGGCTTAATGGTCAGCGGAATGTGCACGAATCAGACCCTATTTCTTCCCACACGGGATGCACTGCCAACGTAGTGCTGATAACTCCTAGCCAGTACATCATAGCAAATGCTGGAGATTCAAGAAGTGTGCTTTGTCGTAGAGGAAAAGCAATAAATCTGTCATTTGATCACAAGCCCGAGAGCTCGACTGAGGAAACTCGTATCAGAAAGGCAGGAGGAGTAATTCAGATGGGACGAGTCAACGGTGGGCTGAATTTAACACGTTCATTTGGCGATTTTGATTACAAAAAAAACTAAAAATTAGGCTGGCATGAACAGATGATAACCTGCAAGCCAGACATCCAATAGATAGCTCGTTAGAAGGAGGACGAGTTCATAGTCGTTGGTTGCGATGGAATATGGTAGAGGTACGTAGATAACAGCCAGGGGCTAATAGATTTGGTAAAGGATAAACTGGCCAAAAAGAAAGAGAACAAAGTCATTATGCAGGAGCTGTTGGATGAACTCATAGCTAAAGATACGATGTCAGGTCTAGGTTGCGACAACATGACATCCATCCTGATTAAATTTAACTGAGAATATCTCATCAAACAAGCATTCAGTTGTTAAGGATAATATTTAACGCCGGTGAGCAATAACAGACTGGATTGGTAATGACCATTTGAAGTGATCACAAATATAAAAGGCTGATAATGTTTCATCAAGGAAGAGGGATAATCAATGATGGCAGCAACGCTTACCATCTATGAAATATCACATTAGTGAAGTCTCACTCTTGGCTAGTTGGTGCATGAATATCTCTTGTTTGCAGAGGGGGCAGATTCGCTCTTTTAATAACCACTCACGGATGCATTCTACATGGTAAATGTGACTGCAAGGTAACCGGTTAATTTGTTCATCCTCTTTGATGTTGTTGTAGCAGATAGAGCAGAGCTCGCCCTCCAATCCTTTAGCAGCTATTCTCTAAATGCGTGTTATCTGCTATTAGGTGATTCCTTTGGACACACAGCCCATCTTCTCCTCGAGTTCCAATAATTGCTAGTAACTCATGTTATCAGTGTCGATCTCCACTCCGTTCTGATATCTCATGGCCAGAATCATATTTCTCAGGTACTCCATATTGACCATGCGAATCTATTCATCTGAATTAATAATTTGATACTCCTCTGCGCCTGTTATTGTCTCATTGCTTCGTTTTTTTATCGGAGCTACTCGATCTTGGTTTTAAGCTCGTCCCTCCTTTGCTGTAGTTTGGTTCTTTCCGACTCCAATCGCTCTCTTTCCGTTTTGTACTTGTCAAGTTCCTCATCGCGACCTTTTAATGCCTATAAAATCATAGCACAGAGTGATACCTGCAATCGTCGTTCCTTTTATTAAGCGAACTCATCCCTGAGAGTCTGATATTTGCGACTCAATTCCTTATAAGCTGTTGAGGAAATTGCCAGAGGAAGATACTCTCCCTTTTTTGGTGGAACTATGTGACATTATAACTACCAGAAGATGGTTGATGAGACTGCTACTTCTTTTGAAAGGGAGAATAATGTGCTTTAAAATCTGAGTGAGGAAGTGCTACATTTTTCGTTGTCGAATTGCTTGTAGGGCAGCTTGCGAATGTTGAATATCTTGTCTGTATGTCAAAAAGCGTACCTCTGCGGTTGGTGGAGAACATCTGCTTCTCGAAGGGAGAGGACTACATGCAATAATATTAACAAGTCAATCAAAATCTATGCTAGCTTAGAAATTAATATCAAAAAGGGGAAAAAAAGAAAATATGAGCAATTTATTTAAAGCTTATTTTTACAATATTGATTACACCAAGAGAAGGGAAATTGGTTAAAACTGACCCAAAGAGCAAAATCATCCATGAAAACAGTAGCCGCCGCATTATAAGACAGATCACATTGGGCCACTTAGTAGTATTATTGTATTACTACAGAACAGTAACCAATAAAATATAAGATATTATGATGATCAACAACTTATGCAAGCGCTTGCCAATCTTCAACTGTCAGCCAAAATATAGCTTCGCCTCGGGAGCCACCTTCCTTAAGATGGTTGAAAGCTTCTTTGACCGCGCTGCAGTTCACACTGGCATTAGAACAGATAGACTCAACTTCTATAAAAAGGCAGAAAATATTGTCAAGTGCAGTATCCCACTTGTGAGAGGTAGCCTATCCCTAATTTAGACAGTGGCGTAATCGAAACTATTTCAGCTTACCGCTGCCAGCACAAGACCCACAAACTTCCCACCAAGGGCGGAACACGTTTTGCTGAGAATGTTGACATCGAAGAAGTGGAAGCCTTAGCTTGTCTAATGACTGTCAAATGCTCAATCGTCAATCTTCCTTATGGTGGAGCCAAGGGTGGCATCTGCATCAACCCCAGAAAATACTCAGCCAGAGAAATTGAGAGTTTGACCAGGCAGTACGCTATTCGCCTCGCAAAGAAAAACTCGATTGGTGCTTCAGTGGATGTACCGGGACCAGATGTGGGCACCAGTGAACGTGAAATGAGTTGGATGAAGTCAACCTATCAAGCTTACTATGGGCAAAATGATATCAACGCTGATGCTGTAACAACAGGAAAATACCTCAACCAAGGTGGAATTAGTGGAAGACCTGAATCGACCGGTTTAGGTGTGTTCACTTGCGCCAAACAGCTACTCAATCATCCCGTTATTGCAAAAAATTTAAAAGTAGTGCCTGGACTGCAAGGAAAGACAATTATTATCCAAGGTTTCGGTAATGTTGGCTATTGGGCCAGTAAATACTTTACAGAAGAAGGAGCTAAACTAGTTGGAGTGGCTTAAATAGATGGCAGTATCTATAATCCCGAGGGAATCGATTACCAAGAATTGAAGAACTACATTGCCGAGAATAAGGGAGTTAAAGGATTTCCAAATGCTGAGTATCACGAGAGAGAGGATGTTATCTACAAGCCTTGGTAATAAATTATTAATGTAGTGATATTTTCATCCCAGCAGCTTTGGAAATGGCCATTAACGGTAACAATGCGCATCTGTTCGAATGTAAAGTCATCGTCGAAGCTGCCAATGGACCCACCACTATTTAAGGCTAAAAGATTTGCCAAGCAAAGGGCATCAAGTTCCTACCCGATGTACTCTGTAACGCAGGAGGTGTCGCAGTCAGCTATTTTGAATGGCTTAAAAACTTGGAGCATGTCAAGCCAGGACGTATGCAGCGAAAGTGGGAAGAAAAGACCAAGCACAATCTCCTGGAGGTCATTTCGAATGCAACAGGAATCAAAATTGACGAGGCTGAAGTGTTGAAAGGCGCGACTGAAAAGGATATCGTGCATGCAGGTATTGAGTAGGTCATGACTCAAGCTACCAACGAAGTGATAAAAACATCATTGGAGCGAAAGGTGGATTTAAGAACAGCTGCCTACATCAACGGCATTAATAAGTTGCACGAGTTCTACCTGATGTCAGGCATTCCAGGGTGTGAGTGATCGTTGAGAAATATCACACATATTTCATTAAATATCGTAATTGATTTATTGGACTGGTCATAAGCTTATTTTTACATTTTATTTTGCGAGTGAATCGATCAGTGATGAAAAAAGGAGTGCAGCTGCTGTAGATTGCGGCTTCCCTAACTTAAAATTTTGCAGAATCACCTGAGGAATCGCTCCAGCTTATCAGCATTAACAACTCGGAAGAGAGGATTGCTGAAAAACCAACCATCAAGAAACCATTTTATCATTTGACACTTCATAAAAAGGAGTCGTTTTTAATCAATGGATGGAATCAGCCAAATACTCGAGAGTTGAAAGCAGAAAAGACAGGAAAAAGAGGCAAATCTCACTCATATTTTGGTGTTAATACCATAACTACAGTAGATCCACAGTAAAGCTCTTCTAGATCAAAAAAATATACGCATCGGAGTTTATCAGTTAAAAAAGGTGACCTTTTCAGTGAAACCAACTTCAACTTTGGCACAGTATCTAACCCAAGGCAACGCTCCAAAACAAGTCGAATAGGATATTCACGTCCACTGAAGGAAGAGGTTTACAATGGCTAAAAGCTAAATCTGATAAAATTTTACCAAAATTAACGCTAAAAGCGTCGACTAATGAATGAAAGCCTGTTAGTATCTTCATAAGTGGGAGTGATAGAGTATCCGATTATGGGCGTGAATCCTCGCTCGAAGCGCGGAGCAAATAAGAATAAAGCTGAGCTTTGCAAAAGATATCTCTCTTGATATATATTTTTTTGAACAAAGAAACGCAAATAATTCTGTAACTTGTGAGGAATAAACAACATTAAAGTATTCCAAATATTAGGCCTTCATGCTAATTTTTGAAACTAGCTCATGAATAATGAAAATATGGTAAATCAATGCAATATCTATTATCAATGGAAACCGCTTGCCAGCAGACCTTGACCCGATAGAATTAGAGACACGGGATTGTTGTCTTTTATTTTGCCGTTTATCTCGTACACTCCTCCCAAAATTGATACGGACTTGCGAATTGTTTCGTCGTTGTTTCGGTATCGGAAGAATAACAGGAACAAGAGAACCTATATCAACTAAAAATTACTTTTGCTAACATGAGAATGATGACGAACAGGTACATAAATCTGAGGAATGGTGTTTGAATTGTGGAGTGATGCGTCGGTGGACTCGGACTCCAGAAGGGCTGAATAACTTAATGCTTACCGAAGCCTGCAGAATAATCCAGAGGAAGTCGAACACAACCGACAGTAACAAATTTATGAGAACAAATTTCATATAGTATTTGTCAAAGTATCCCATCACGATTATCGCGAATATGGAGATGTAAACCAAAGCATTGTAGAAATGATCTTTGTGAAACATTATGATCAGTTCCACAGTGAACATTATCACAGTTAGGATAAATGAAAATTTTAACCAAGTGCTGTTCTCACGAGCAGAAGGAACGTCCGAAAAAATACCACTCGCACGGGATAATCCACTAGCTTACATGTTACTTTGATTATTCGAATTTTGTGGATTTTGGGAAGCCCTGCTTCTTTAAATACTGGCCTGCAAGTAGCGGGACTATTGCTGCGTCTGAATTTGGAAAGGGAGTGTCAACAGCTTGAGATCTTCGCTGTATTGTATAATTCCCTCCTCTAACTATGCTTTTCTGTCTTCATTAATGTTCCCCGATTCGAGTTCCTTTTAACTTTTTGTAATGTTGTCTTTGAGTATGCTATGTGCTCTGGAAATTATGTTGATATAGTTTCGCAGGGTGACGGTGTTATCTGGATTTTTCTCGCATTCCGACCATAGTTCCTCCGCAACCTCAGCATTAAACTCCCTAATGTTAGCGTTTCTCTGGCAAATTTAGTTAAGAATTTTCTTAAGATTGGTCTCAGTAACAGTGGAGTTTTCGTTGTAGCCTCCCTTCTGAAACTGTGAAAGAATCTTGTTGTAGTTAGACATGATACTTGAAATATAATTTAAATGAATCCAATATTGATTATATGAATCGAATCATTGTTGGAAGTAGAGTTTAACTTTTAATCAGTATTTCATAATGAGGACTTAATCCATGTAATAGTGGTTTTAGACCAATCTTTTGACCATAGATCAAAGTATTTTTATATAATACATTCGATTATTTATCCCATATCTTCGACAGGATAAAAATTAATTAACAATGCTCACCGTAAGCAGTCAATCTAATCCCTTTCCTAGTTTTACAAACAATATCCTAGATAAATGTTCACGTATTTAAATTAATTATAGATGCCTGTTGATTTCTCATGCTTTTATTCACCAACAGTCCCTGCTAAACGATAGCGAAGGACTGACAGTAAAATCAAAATGAATTTCGTATTTATCAGTATTCTCAACGACACGACATCATGGCTTTAAATTCAAAATATGTAAATTTTATTAATTTATAATTATTGTATCAACGTTATAATTTTTCTGTAATAATGAAGATAATCTTTTGCCTTGCTATATATTCTCTTTTTGTTCATTTCTCAATGCAAACCATTACGCTTTAGCAACTCTCTAAAATTACAGCAGCAGAACTTAACAAAGGTTTTTTGGTGGAGGTAACTGAAACTAGTGAATCTGCCTCTTTTGACCAATTAGGGCGTTAATACTATGTCATGAAAGTTGTGCATAAAGAGAAAAGCAAAGCGTACAATCACATGAAGCAGCTTTACAAGCGCGCAGCCAATCTTTTGATCAAAAATAAAGTGATTCCCGATGAGTAAAGACTCGTCAAATCGAAGATAAAACCACAATTCCTGAACAAAAAGAGAAGATGGTCATTTTCAATAGTTTTTGTCATTTACGGCAGTCCTCAGGAGCTGGAAAAATGTTATGAAGGACTAACGAAGCTAGGAATCCACCGCCTTGACACTGAGCCCACAATTAACTTCCTAAATGAGAAGATTATAACTTTGGAGGTGTTTAACAGAGCTAAGTCCAAACTTGCCAAATAACTATAGCGTTTCCCTGGCTTTGAGATAGATGATGTCGAAGAGATATAAATAAAATGTGTGGGAGTCGAAAATTCAGATCTGTTGTAGGAATTACTCGCAGAAGATTTCAATCACTCGGAGGAAATCATCGAAGAGGAAGAAATTATCTAAAATGTTAATGAGGCGGCTAGTGGGCCTATGGAAATGAAGATACTTTTTAAGATAGGATTCATTGATGAAGAAGAATCCACTTCATAGGATTGGGATGATGACTACAAAGAAATATTTGATGATACAGAGGAATCATCAGATGAATCATCAGAGGCTCTTTGATTTTGATAGAAATAATTATGTTCTACTCATTTCAGGCTATTTAAAACTGAAGGCAGCGCTCCTCTTGGCGCTTTGAGCTTACTAGTTTTGGTCGCCTTTCAATATAAGGTAGATTTTTTACAAGAAAAATCATTCATAACCGAATGTATAAATCAATAGTTCAAATGAGCACACTCCTCCTCGCAGGATCTTTTGACTATAAAGCATTATTCATCATATCGTTCATGATGGCCTTGTTCTCCCAATCGTTGATTTCCTCGTTCTCCTATTCGTAGCATTCACATTCGGAATAGATTGACCGATTGCTCATGGTTTTTCTTTTTTGAATTCTATTCTCCAGTGTCTTGTTCTGTTAATTCAGGCTGTTGCTGATGGCCTCCTTACTAAATGTACAATTTTTATCGAAGTTGCCCATCAATTTGACGAACTCACTTCTCGATTTCTTCCGCTCTATGTTCAGCATCTTCTTCACTTGACTTTTTTTGGACACCAGTCTCGGAGGTTTTCCTTTTAGAATCTCTTCAATGATGGGTTTTTTCAAGAACTGCTCCATCCGTTTCTTGTATATTTTGTACTTGCTGTTGTTCATCTATTAATAGAACTCGACAGCTTCCTGCTTTAAAGGATTGGTACTGTGTAGAGCTATATGAGATGATAAATTTTCTATTTGGAGACAGTCTACTATTCACATTGGAACTCGAGATCCAGAATTTTACCCGAAAGATTGTTGGGCAACATAACACTAGACTCGGGGACGAGAGTATTTTTGATGGTCTAAAAAGCAGAATAGCTCTTATTGAAGGTTGACCCAATCCAACTGAACATCAATAAAATAATAAGAATTCTATTTAAGTTGAATGTATAGTAGTATAGCAAATACGTGGATTCCTGAGTATAAATCAAGTAGGAAAACAATTTAAATAGGTAATCACAAAATACTAAATCCATCTTATGGAAACAAATTATTTGAATAATAAAATTATGAGATGAAAAGACATTTTATTCATGCCAATTAGGATTGACCTTTCCTCATCTGGATTGTCAAAAAGTGATTTATATAAGTATCAGTACGATTTTGTTGAGCATACTGGATAGATCTATAAATATGGTACTATATATTAAATTGACAGTTATAAAACTAATTTGAAATGATGAAGGAAAATAAAACACGAGGAGGCGATAACGTGAGAGTTGTTGTCAGAGTGAGACCTCCATTAGCTCGGTAACTTGAAGGGGAGATTTTTATTTCGACGGTTCAAGTGCTTTAAGATGGCAAAAGCATACAGCTTTTTTAATACTACAATCTATAGAGTCTCAGTTAGAATGAACTCTAAACATATATTGATGATCCCCGCAACTTCAACCGCCATTAGTATACTTTTGATCAAGTCTATGATGATGTAGCTTCGCAAGAGGAAGTCTATAAAAATACAGCTAGATTGTCAGTGTGCTCGGCCTTATAAGGGTATAATGCTACTATATTTGCTTATGGACAGACAGGCACAGGAAAGACATATACCATGGAGGGTTTCAAATATAGTCTATCAGATGAGGAGCGAGGTATTATCCCTCGCGCGATTTAGGATATTTTCAGATATATATAAAGTTGCTAGGATTAAGAGGTATTTAAAAGCTTATTCAGGTAACCTTCATGGTGAGAGCTTCTTACATCCAGATATACAACGAGATGGTTAGTGATTTGCTTCGCAACTAAAAGAAGAATTTACAAATCCGCGAGGATCCTAAAAAAGGAGTCTATGTGGAAGGAGTCTCTGAGTGGGCAGTCGTAAAGCCTCAGTAAATTTTATAACTAATGAAATTGGGGACTCGCTCAAGAGCAATAGCTAAGACCAATATGAATGAGTCTTCTTCGCGCTCACATGCAGTTTTTATTATCACAATTGAGCAAATGAAATAAAATTCTACTGAGACTGAGGGGAAGGAGATCAAAGTTGCAAAATTGAACTTGGTTGATTTGGCCGGCTCTTAGCGTGTGAGGGTAACTGGAGCATCTGGAAAAAGATTAGATGAGTGTAAAAACATAAATTTAAGTTTGAGTTGTCTTGGGATGGTGATAGGTGCCCTAACAGAAAGCAAACCTCAGAATCATATTCCATATCGTAACTCTGTCCTGACTCGTCTTCTTTCCGACAGTCTCGGAGGTAACTGTAAAACAACCATGCTGACTATGATATCTCCCTCTCCAGAAGCCTTTTTATAATCCCTATCTTCTCTGAAATTTGCGCACCGTGCCAAGAGCATCAAAAATAAGCCTTCCATAAACTAGGATCTCGATCAAAAAGCATTGATTCGTAAATATTAAAACGAGTTGAGTAGATTAAGATCATAGCTAAACCAAAAAAACAAAGTGCTGATTGATAAATCAAAATTAGTGCAGCTATAAGAAGAGAAAAAACGCATCGAAGAGGACAAAAACAATGTGATGATGGCTCTCCAGCAAAGGTCACATTAATTTTTCAAGGAAAGATAACAAAAAAAATTATTAGAGGAAAAGATAAAAGCCTTCAATTCTCAGCTCATTCATACGGGCAAGGACTCTCTCTAGAAAGCTCTTGAAGAACAGAAACGCATGATTAAAGACTATGAGACTAGAATCCGCAGTCTTTAATCAGAAAAAGATCTTCATGAAGATTCTTAAATGAATAAGGAGCTCTTTGACAAACAAAACGCTATTCTCATGACTCTCGCTGCCAAACTAAACGAGCGGGATGAAGTCAACACTCATCTCAATGAAGAACTCTGCGCCTATGACAGGATTACAAAGGAGACAGAAGATGCCTTGTTTCGTCGCAATCAGCGTATAGAACAATTATAGAAATTATTAAAAAGACACAAAATACCGATCCCTGAATAGGAAATTGAGGATCTCAGTCGATAACGTGATGAGCAAAACATTGACGGAGTTTATTTGGAGGGAGAATTGACTTACAACATTACACAAAAGAATTTTGCCAAGACAAGGGAAGAAATGGCAGCGCTGAAGGAGAGAAACGGGCAACAGCAGGTAGAGATTTCTCGATTGAAGGAGTAGTTGCAGAAAAATAGCTAAAAGCAGCCAAGTTGCAAATAGGAGGACGGTTACCGAATAATTCGGGATTCAATTGAAATAATTACGAAAGGATTGCAGAATAAATAGAATACAGACATGAAGTCAATAATAGCCTAAATCTTCAAGATAAAAAAGATAGTAAGTTCCCCAAAGAAAGAGATCTGATGATTGATAAATAATGCATTTGAGTTAAATTGTTAAGTTATAAACCATTGAAATTATCTGTTTTTGCTGATATCCATGATGCTTGTCTTTTTGCAGGTGTTATTTTAAATGTAGGCAAAATATTATGGGATAATTCTTGGTTGATAAAACATTACGTTTTGATCAATATTCAAATTCTGGTATGGATATAAGCGAACCTCCCAGTATTGGTAAACCGGAAATTAAATATTTGCTGCAAACCTTGTATGAAATTCCCACATGTTCCATCTGTCTGCAAGACCTCAATGGTCAGCTGGTGAGTCTGTAATGCGGTCATGTATTTCACTCGGAATGTATCTAAAGTAATCTTGGCTACAGTGATACTTGCCCAAACTGCAAATAGTAAATCATTGATGAGGAAATCAGACGCCTTCATTTCTCCAGTGAACTTGTTTAGAATTCAAAGATCTATACGCAAGTGATGGCCTCACTATCTTCTCCGGGTAGTTAAATTGAAAAATTGATTTAATAAATCCAGCAAAAGACCAAATAAAAGGAAGAATTCAAACATAATCTAGAAAGGTGCCAACAACAGAGAAAGATAGTCAAGAAAGTACTCAAGAATCACAAAGATAAAGACAACTGTCACCTGCGAACAATGACTACCCGTCTCTAAATCTTGAGTTATAAGTTCCAAAGCTATGAACAATAACTGAACTAGAAAACAATCAAATTTCATCGGCAATAAAATGAGCTAAAAATGATGTTAGCCAAAAACACTGGGTTGCAAAGTTAAATCGAATAGATCAATAGAGTTAGACATATCCTGAGGACTCATAACAAGCAATTACTATAAAACGACAGCTTTCTCCTCAATAAAATAGGCAAATATGAAAATGAGTTGGCTGATAAAAATAAATAAATTGCATTTCTGCAGAAGGAAATTGATGGGATTCACAACACTGCCCGTTTAGACAAAAAGAAATATTAAAGTACAAGGAGAAAATTTTAAATATTGAGTTAGAAGGCCAGACAGAAAGGAGTCAGCTAGAAAGATATTCCAGATATTCGCGGACCATTATAAACCATATAATGCCTTGCGGAAGAGGAGACTCTACGCAAACCAACCCTCAAAACGAATGGTTCAACCACAATTGGGGGGTTTGGTTGTAAAAACAAGCTGAAAAATTTGATGAAATCTATGTGATATTTATTGCTTTAATCAGATCATTTCTATTGCTTTTCAGTTTTGGCATCTTCTTTTGGTGGTGGAGCTCTTTTTAGCCCCTGAACTCCATTTTCTCCAACAAATACTACATCATCGATGCTGATGTCCTGACCGCACATGGGGCAAGTCTTCTCTATATCAGCGCAATCAAGCATCTTTTTCATCGTACTGTAGTTGCAGTAAAATTTGCAGTGTTTGCATTGAGCGAGGTCCTAGCCGACCACATGCCTAAATCAAAGAGCAAAGTACTTGCCGGAAGCAATACAAAAGGGAATATAGTTTAAACATTTCGGACAATCGTCGTTGTACTCACTCACAGGCTATTTGCAGAAGGGACAGGGCGATTTTGGTTCGGGGAGTTCGTCATTCACCGGTTTCATCGCTACTTTCTTAATTCGATCCACATATTTGTCAGGAATCTATATGAAAGGGAAACTACTTGCGATTTGTATTAAGGACGGAAAAGGACAATAGACCATGTGTAAGCAAGACCTTTAAGTTCAGCCCTCATAGCTTTAATAACCGTGGTTGTGAGTATACTGCCGGCATGAGCTGGAAATTGAATGATATTCTTCGCTACTTTATTGAGAAGAAGAGCCGTATCGGTATGCTGATCCATTTTGGCGACTCGTTTGATGGCAATAATATATGAGTGCAAAATTGAGAGTTTCTTTTATAACTCCAAAGGAATTGGCACATTTGCTTTCTTAATATCTTGATATGATTGAAATAGGATGTCATGGGCGTTTTTGTAGTTGCCTCCCTACTGCTACTGGGAAGCAATTGTTACGGCAATCTTCGCAGCGTTACGGTAATTCTTTAGGATTCGGTAAAGACGGTAAGTGAAGATTGGATCCTTGGGCTGACCATCAGTTTCTCCCATTAGATAGTCTAACAACTACTGAATCAAGTGCTCTTGAGTAGAGTTGCGCTCAATTAATTGCAGCATGTTGTCAATAAAAGTTTATCCAGCTTTGATGAACAATTTAAGAGCTTTAAGTGGATTCTTAGCGAGATCGTATTGTTTAGCAGCTTTGTCCCATGTTGATTTGCTTTCGTAGTAAACTGCGATTTGAATTCGCTCTTCGGCAGTGCACTCAGTCAAAAAATCAGCATATGTATCCATTTCATTGTGAGCTTGAGCCATTACGAAAGCCTATTACTTACGGTTAGCAGTAATCGAAAACTCAACGGCTTCCTTCCAAAAGCCGCGTTTTTCACAATAATTTGCTACGATTGAAGCTACTGTAGATGTTGAACATTTATTTCTCAGAATCTCCTTTGGCTTTTCTAAATTATCAAAGTTACTGAGATTAATTCGTACCACATCTTCCCAAGCTTCTGCATCTTAATAGGCCTCTTCAGCCTCCTTGAAGGCCCCCTCTGATTCCTTAGCCTTTGCATATTTCATAAGCACAGCCTTAGTCTTAACCTTTTTCATGATGGGTGCAGCCTGTTTGAACATCTTAAGTTGCAGATAGAGAATGGCTGCCTTTTCAAAATTCTCAGCTTTTTCATATATTTGTGCTGCTTCTAAGAATTGCTTCATATTTTCACAAACCACAGCTACATCTGTCAGCAAAGATTTATCCTTAATCTAACGGGCAATATTGAATCCTCTTTGTATGTCGCCAAGTTTTATTGATGTCCTGGCTATTCCTGCAAAACATTCGACATTGTGTTTGTCTACAGTTGCTTTGGCTATACTCTTGAGCTCACCGTTTATGACTGATTTCTCGAACTGCTTTAGAGCCTCAGTATTATTGCCGAGAGATTCAGTTTGAGTGGCTAACCTTTTGCTGATAAAATTTTCCTGCTCTGGAGCAATGTTTTTAGTAAGGGAGGACGCAATGAACCAATCCTGAATATCACAACGCATGTCCAAGGCATTGAGGGGTTATGATGATTTTAAATAGTATTCCTGAGCCAAGTCATATTTGCCTAGAATCATAGCCACATGACCAACCAGTAGATCCTTTTCATTTTCGTGCATCAAAGGCTATAGAGTCAATACCATTGAAAGATTCTTGCCCATTTGATAGCTCTTGAGACTCACATCCAGGTCCAAATGCTACATTGATTTCCTGCCTAGAATTTCATAAAATTGAGGAGATTTTATACATTTGGCAGCAACCAGACACTGCTGAAAACGTTTAAGAGCAAGACTGGCAAAGAAGTAACGAGTATGACCCTCCAAAGTATCATTATCGAAGGTATAGTTATTAAAAAAGGAATGGGAGGTGAGTGGGACATAACTGATAGAAATACCAGCCATGGAGAATAAATAACCCTGTGATAGAGTCAATACATTTTTATCAACTTTAGTCACAGTAGGATCTCCCTCTTCAGCTTCTGCCTTTTATATGCTCAGGATTTAATTAACAGGAGTGACTATGTTGCCAAAGATATTGTTCTTTGAAATTACATAAGAGAAAGCGCTAACTCCGTTGACAATTACAAATTCATTAATGTTTTCGTTGTCCCAGATAACACGATCAACCCGATCGGTCACCAATACAAGGTGATGATAGCTTTCAGTGGTCGGGAAAAAGAGATTAACTTCACCGTTCTGATGCTGTAGGATGAGTTTGGTTCCATTTTTATTGGGAAAGATGCGCAGAATTGGATTATCGGGCTTATGCTACATTATCACATTCTTATCCTATATATGATAGAATTTCAGTCGGGAAGTGCTGTCAAGATAAATCAAAAATACCTTGGTCAGTATAAATTGCACAACAGTCCTGTCACCCTCAGCGGGAAACACTTTTTCTTTGGTTTTCCCTTAAATTTAAACAACATGCACCTTTCCCTTGTCATCCAGTATTGCAGCCCATCCCTCGCCTACTTCTACACGCTTTATGTTGTACTCGCACTGGATTTCGTTGACTTCTTCTCCTCCAGTTAAAAGCATTTTATCCCTCAGCCATCGATAGAACTTTATTGTGTTGCCCAGTCTTGCTGCAAGATGATTGGGACCTAAAGAAATACTACTTGGCTCAAATGGCAAGTTTACTGAAGTTATTTGTTGTCCTCTCTTCTTGGATGAGCAACTTAGAATTACTACTTCAGTCAACGAGTTTAACAATGCTATCAACTCATTATAAGTGCTGATTAATGAGTTAGTTGCCAAAATATAACCATATAAAAGTCCAGTTTGAGTTGTTATGATGAGAATGGCTCCGTCAGGTGAAAAGGAAAGGCCTGCTACCTTACCACTCCCTTGAGGAAGATCAAAGGTCTCCGTTTTAACTTACTTCCAATCGCCCAAACTAATGATTTTTATTTTATTCTCTCCTGCTAAAGCCATTTTGTAATAAGGATTATTGACAGCGATAGCCTACAAGGGCGCATTGAACACTCTTTAACTCTTGATTTAGTCCTTCATCTCTTTCACATGAGTTGAAACGTGGCAGTAGTACCCCTCAGAGAAACCAATAAGAATGTATCCGTCCCCAAAGAATTGATAGTCAACGATCTTTCCATACTTACTTTCAAACATAAGTTCAAGAGGAGCAGTACGATCCTCACTCATATCATGAATTAACAATGTCTTCTGGTTAAAAATTCCACATATAGTGGTTTGTTTTTTGTTACGCTCCTCAGTCTTCATGGTCATCCACTTTAGGTCATGAGGTTAGGCTTTTACTGCCATGCTATTACCTGCATTATCTGAGTTGTGATTGGATATCGTAATCATTTTATCCTAACTGCCTGTGACAAGCAGACCCTCCTCGTTCCAGTCTCCTGTTATAACCTTTTTGGAGTGTTTACCCATAGTAGGTATTTTTCTCTTAGTCTTTTTGTTGTAGAAGTTAAGGTAGCCTTTTTCAGTTCCGCATGCTAAGACTGGATGTGTCAAAGACCATTTCAGCCAACTGATATGCACCTTCTGATTCTAGAATTGCAGCTCTTCAACCATGTTAGTCGTGAAAGGAGCCCATAGATAGACAGATGAGGCATCCTCAATCAGCACAGCTAAAAGCTCATCCTCACTGTCCCAGTCTAAAACCTATACCCTTCCTCGAATGGCAAACTCTCTTTAAGCAAGTACCTTGCCACGTTTGTCAACAATGTAAACAAAATTGCGTTCTGTACCCACAGCCAGATAGGAAGAGTCCTTACTCCATGAAAGAACCGGCGGTTTTGAGCCATTAGACTTCTGATTGAAGTTGAATATCTGCTTGCTCGTGGTCATTACGAATCAAATTTAAATAAATAAATGATCTACTCATGAATACCATTATAGGTTTCATTATTTTATAGGTTTCGCCTGAATTCGTTTTGAAGGAGACATATAGCTATTATTTATACAAAAATCATGAAGATATCTTAAAAGTAGAGTGCTCTTTACAATTTTTATGATAGAAAAAAATATTTTCTAAATTAATTGATTACAATAATAGCGAAACTCATGAAGCCAATAAAATTGCCAGTTAGGCTTACTATAGAACTCTTTGAATAGAATTGGAGGATAGATGCTGCTAATTACTCTAATGAACAGACAAACAAAGATGCGTCCGCTGTTGCATCCAGACTCAGAGCTTTGGCTGCGAATGGTTAACATCATTATCCCTTATCTTTTGTTTCTCATTTCTTGCTGATCAAGATTAACAGTCTATTCACCTATGCCTTGCCTTCTTTGCATCCGCTCCTTCATTGCCTTTCCTCATTCTACAATTAATTACAAAAAACATCCACTTTGCAATTCGCTTACTCTCATAATGATGGCGAATTGATATCTCAGATCATTTTAGCAAGCAATGCACAGTCTTATTTATCTTTGGCTGATCTTTAGTCAGTTATTGAGGGAAGTTCTTTGGTTTTGGCGTCGATGGTCTATGCGTTAAAATCAGTCAAACTAATATTAACCAAAAGTGAATACTGTCTGGTGCTTGGATTAAGTAGTCTATAGGCCCATACGATACCCTTCGCAGCAGTTGTACACAAAGACAAAAACCACCAAGGCTAAATGGACTTTGCAGCTCGCATCAATAGTCTCATCCACCTGCATCACTAAGTACTTTCTCCTCTATAAAGGTGTAAACCTAAGAAAAAAAAATGATTCAAGATGCATATTCCCTGCGTTGTACGCCACAGGTGCATGGAGTTGTTTATGACTGCTATTAGCAACTACTTCATCAATTCTAATTGAGCGTGAACAAACCTCAGGGCAGATACATCTTTGTCAATGGTCTCAAGAAGCGTAATTTATTATTACAATCGGAAACAGAGACCCTTCTGCTTGATTGTTTGGTATGCAGTCTCAACTAAATTGGACATATGAGTTTTTTAAGGGGTGAGCGTATGTTAAACCTTTACCTGGGAGGGCCTAAAATTAGCAACAGTGAAAATTATGATTACCTCAAGATAATGAACAAGAAAGTTTCATACCTGCTAAATGAAAACAAACTGCTAGCTGCCCCGACAAATACCGATACTATCCTTATGGATAATTATAAGCACGATATTTTTACTTTTGATGGACTGCTCTTCCGAAAGGCCAATAAGATGATATAAAACGTGAAATCAATCTTAAAAGTGGAAGTAATAACCTCTCTAGAGGCCTTAAAGGCGATGTATGCAAACTAAAAGCAACTCTTCGCCAATTTGTAAATGTAAGATGTCTACAACCATCTGCAGAGCATGTTAAATGAAAAGGATGTGTTCTAAGCTGCAAGATTGATCAGTCAATGGATGAACTAATGAGTGATCTCAGAGCAATCAATCATTATTATCATAATATTTATCATCTTATTTTTGTTGGTTGATAAGATGAAAGCCCTTCCATAATTTAATTAGCCTTAGAATTCCAATGTCGAAATAAAAACGACAGTCGCCCAAATACATCCTGCTTACGTCTGCTACGCTCAAAAACTCCGCAAGTAGCAATAGTTTTGAGTCTTACAGTAGTCCCAAACGTCTTGAGATGTAGCCTGAAGGTTTAAAGCTGACTGTATTTCGCCTTTCATTTAGAAGCATGCAAGCAGCCGAGGTTTAAAACTTCTGTTATAAAAAGACATGTAATCGATAAAGGCATAGCTTAATTAGTGTATGGTTGACATGAATTACGAGTAGAAGCGCAATGTAGTATTGAGAGTATGCAGAATATGCTGAAAAGTCTGATTGCTATTCACAAAGAACAGATGAAGTAGATGATGGAAGATTAAAAACGCGGACAGGAAGTGGAAATGTAAACTAACGATAAGATGGCTCGCAAGATAGAGTATGATATGGAGCAAATATTGCAGAAACACAATGAAGAGGTGGCAAAAATAAACAGTCTCAAGGAGCAGTCGGCCTCCGCTCGCAGTGACAGGGTGGTTTTCAGCAATCTATTCAAAAAAATAGAAAAGGAGATCAAACAGCATCAAGATCTGTATAGAGAAACAATCATCCGGACAGAAATTATGCGCCAATCAAAAGAGATGAAGGGGGAGGATGGCAAAGTTAGACTTGATAGTATGGATGAGATGGATGTCAAAGACTAAAATACAATGGCCAATATCCAGTCCAAGGCAAAACTACAAATCAATAATGCTGACAGCAAACTTTTTCTTACTAATCCAGCTGAGAGGAGCACTTGCTTTAGGAGTAACGTTAAGAAGCTATCAGATAGACTTCAGGGGCACCATCTGAATAATCGCAAGGAGGATAGTGATGTTACTAATCTAAAGCAGGGAATTGATCAAGTCGAAACTAATATCGAGAGGATGCTGAAAGTTGTTGAATGTAACAGTTTCGATGAAGCAGTGACCTATTACTCTTCCCTTGAAAGCGATAATTGTCTGTTAATAGAGCGTATTAATGAAGATAACAGACGTATGGATGATGTTGAAAGTGAAATCCAACGATTGAAGGGCGAAAGATGCATCAGCGAAATATTAGAAGACAGACAGCTTAATAAACTCGAATGTATACCAAGCATGCGCAAACTACGGTCTCATCGCCTAATAAAAACAATCCCTACTGAAGAGAACTAACCTGAGAAGATAATAACCGATAAATAAATTATAAACTAAGTTATCAATTTGTTTGGCATGTCTCCAACAGGCAAAGAATAAGTCGATATTATGAGCAGCTAATTTCTCAATTAACTGGAGGTCAAAATTGATAAACTTGCCGCCAAGAAGTCAAGTCATCGCAGTGATGTAAGTGGATACGTGGGCATTCCTTAGAGTTTAGAATCAATTCTATCCAAAATGTAGCGATACGATACCTGTGAGCGTATTCTGAGCAAAAAGCAATTCGAGGGAGAATACATGCGTGAGTTATGCAAAACAAAGAAGCTCCCTCGAGGTAAAAAATGAAATTTGATATGCCACTATTAATGATTTTTGCTAATAAATGTAAATATTGTTTTAATATGATCGGATAGGCAATACGATTGTTGTAAAATCATTCATACTTTCCAAATGATTGACATTTCGAATTAATAGGAGCGCTGAGTCAATATCATACTCATGTTTAATTTAAGCTAGGCATAATATCATAACGGCTAAATTCAAACCAGCTTTTATAAGGCTGCAGTTAAGCGTTATTCAGTTGATATTAAATAAGTATGTACAACTCTTGTGCTGCTCTAAAGTGCGACTTGCATTGTAAATAATCCTGCTTTTTGCAAAAACATCGTCGCCAACAATAACATTGATCGAATCTTTTTATTATAGAAATTCCCCAGTACTGAGTGAAACCTTCATTATATGAAACTTCTTGACTTATATGCAGCCATTGCTTCTGAGAGCATAATAAAATTATTTATCATATTTTTCGAAATGAGTCAACTATCACGATAAGACCGTCCACTTTAATGCAATAACTGTGGTGAGTATTACCACTCTCTCAAAGATCAAGAACATAAGAACTTACACATCGAACCTCACCTTAACGTCCCTAGAACTTTTCCTAACAGTCTTAAGAAGATTGGACTTTCTGGGGTGCTTAATTCGGATGAAACCACCGACAATTCTGACATTGCCGTCCGCTCTATACTACCAGACGAAGTGCCTCAGCCAGAAAGAGACCGCAAGGACATACAGGTTCCAACTGGATTTGGAGGAGCAAATAGAACGGAGTTTAACCTTCGAAGAGGACCACACACTCAAGACTTTCTTGATTTAAGCTCGAATGTGGCATACACAGATCTTCAGAAGGACAACCTGCAGACACTAAACATTGAAAAAGTTGTCGATTTAAAGCAAGTTAAAGCTGTGATACCCAATAAATAAATTCGTAAGTATCAAAACTCCCACTTTGTGGCCAGAGAAACAGTTGATGCGGGAAGACAGGAAAAGAAAGTTAGCGCTAACGCCGCACGTTCAATGAGTCCTAGTGTTCTTGCTGCCTCTTCTCCATAACCTATGTATGTGATTAAGGAGGATCCTCAGACTTCTTCGTTTTTACAATCAGAGAAGAAATCAACAGTGACAGTGCCCCTAAGTATCAGCAAACCCAAAGTCAACGCTTTCGTGCCCATCGATACGAAGGCAAACGATGTTGTAGGTTCTGGTTCTGGAAGACACATCTAATATCCTGGATATATCTCAGTGGATTCTGAAAATTACAAAGGCGGAAACTATATAAGGGATGTTAAAAGAGTTGATTCTCGATTGGAACAATAGGATGATAATGATCGAAGAGTGCCTCGTCACCCCAAAGAATGCCCAGACTGTCATGGTTTCTATTGTGCTACCTGCCAATCTACAATTCCTCCTAAATACAGACCTTTTTGGGATGAAGACTAAAGACCAGAGTTGGTGAAATATTACCAGAAGTTACAAGAGGAAGGTGAGCGTAGAAACTGCAAGGAGTGCCACAAAAAAAAGGAGGAATAATGATATCATATCTTCATGATTGATTTCTTATCAACAAATCTATAATTCATATAATCTTCATTTTGGATTTGATTTGGAGAGTTAGGATAGATGAATGTGTTGTCTATACAATCAGGTATTGATTAATATATGATATTGATAAATATATTCATTGTTTTATCATCAGGGCAAAATGCCCATTTCCTATTTTATTTACAAGAGTGAAGTGCTGGTAGCTGAGGAGTATAGCCGCATATCGGTTTTGGACTTACTCTGATTAAGGAAAATATGTTATTTGGCTATAATCACTATTTGTTATGGATTCACCTTTGCCCTTACCGCCAATAATTTTGAGAGCAGGCTGAGCGAATAGTTTGAAGGGCAGTAGTCGAGTGAACTTTGAAAAATTACAAGTTATCTGAATATAAAGATGCCTACTTGTATTTAAAACATTAAATGCCCTCGACATTGCAAATTTGGTTAGGTTAACTCGATTTAGCATTCAGATTATTCTACATAATTGGAGGAATACAGCAATAGTCTTTATTTTGTCAGTCAAATGCTGCACAAACGGATGGTATTGCGTTTATTTGTTAATGAATTGAACTGCTCGTGAAACAAACGAATTTTAGTATTATCTTGAATAGGTTGCCATTAAATAGGCATGAACAAGCTGGCAATTTATTAAATAATAAAGACCATCCATTTTATTATATTGCTTAAAAAGGCAGTTCAAAGTTTTATTTTTTTGGTCCTTACTGAACAACGGCTCAAGCTGTAAATATATAAACATTGCTTGACTCTTATATTTAAGTAGCACATTTTCTATTATTGATTCGGTGTGCGAAGGAGTAAATGCGAAATCTGTTTTAATTAGCAATGCCATGGCTCTAAATCTTAGTTCTGGTGTATTTATATCGCTTTGAAGAAATATAACTTTATCGAAGATTTTCTCGAGATATGGTTGGCTGATAATGACCATCTGGCAAATGTTTTTTAATAAATCAATGTGATACTCAATGGGGTACTGATTAAAATGCTTGAAATGATGGCTCTGAACAAATTAGAGCCATTTCAACAGCTGCTTCGATGTGTTCTCTGCTAAAAGTGAGCAATATTTTGTTAAATTGCTGACAATTTAGATTAAATTAATATTTTATAGCAGTTGCTGGTCAAACTAAGTGATGAACGAGCATACTATATGCTAAAATATTGACAGGCGTTGCTAATAATTCTTACTATTGAGAGGGGCATCAAAAAATGAAAGAGCTTTTGCCAAAATATAAGGGGAATTAATGCTTTTTATTAGAATATTTTTGACTTTTAAGCAGGATGAATTCATCATACTCGCAACTATTGTTTTTGGCTCCAAGAGTTACTTGTCTTTCTCTGAGGATAGGAAATATTAGGTAATTTCCCTTGTTTCATTCAAAATGCTATTCTCCTTTTCAAGAAGAAGTGGCAAGTAAGTTTGATAATCCTTTCGATCAATATTATTTTTACGATAAAGATTTGCGACGGTCAGTCGGACAGCTAAATCATTGGGGTATATTCCTTTGACGTGTTTCAATATTGTAGCCAGAAAAGTGTTAAATTGTTAGATTTGTTCAAATTGGTTGTTATTCAGCATGAGGTAAATCATATTGCAAAATTTGTAATAGAGAGAAGGATGATTTTGAACGCTGCTGCAATATTTAGCTAGTGATAATAGGCAATTCCAATATTAATAAAAATATAGTTGGTGACAGTGAGTATCAATATTTTACAAGAAAAGACAGGTAAGACGTTCAAGATAATCGAGAATCGCGAAAGCAAAAGTAAGATTGACATGACCTACCTTGACATCTGCCTTTGTACTGGCTAAAACAATATTCAAATAGTACCTAGATGTATTTAATAGATTCGCAGATATTGACCATTATAATTCTTTGGTTTAAATTTATTTTATTAATAAAAAGTAAAACAGATTGCCCTTGAGATTCGATTTATTTTGAGGTAGTATAAATTATTTAGATTAAACTTTGAGGGTTAAATATTTATAGGCTACTTGCTCAGAAAAAGTGGGCTCTTCAAGTTGATTCACTACCAAAGAAAGTATCGAAGCAAATTTAAGGCTTTTGCTGAGCTAGTTCAAAATAATCGGCTCGCAATTTTCAAGGTAGAATAGGAATGTTTTACAGTTACTGCTTTTCGCTACATTTTCAAAATATTTGTGAAATTTGTTAAAAGAATTAAGTATCTTTTAAGTTGAGGAAGACTAATGAGGAATATTTAGTTGATAGTTAGCTGCTATTAAGGCAAATGATAGTGCGGAATAATCATCTTTCTAGGCTGGTTAACTGTTAATTTTATCAACTAGATGTTCATAAAATGTAAACTGATTACTGGTTAAAGGAATTAATCGTTTGGAACAGATATAAAGGAGTTTGGGTGAGAGAGGTTGGTCTTTAAAGTGATGAATAAGTTACTAAAGCATTTGCCTATCATTTTAAAAGAATTGATAATCCACAATTGAAGCAAATTTATTCTGCATGCTAACTCTATTTGATGAGCCTAAAAAAACGTGCATAATTTTGAGAAATTTGTTTTGAATTATTTCATTTAAATTACTGAATTTATTCTTGCATGAATACGACAATACAGCATCCATCAGATATTTACATTACTCCTCAGAGTATTGCTGCTTTTACTCAGTCTGATGAATTATTTTTTCCACTATTATCGTACTGATCTCTTTAAAACCTTCGCTATGATAAGAAGTGATATTCAGTAATATGTAAGCATTATCTTCTCTGAGATTAATTTTATCTTTGTATAAATCCTAGGCAAATCTTTTAAACAGTTAGGATTATATTTTAATTTTAATGGAGTTATAAATATTCCCCAGCTACAAGACAAGTCCAATTACTCTCACTTTCTAATGAGATACAAGAGTATCATATCGTTATAAGAGCATTTCATATACACGTTTCAAAAAAAATATTTCTTTGTGAGATAACGAATACCTTCTTTCGAATCCCACAAGCAGATTCTCCAAAAGCATAAAATTGATGGAATTAGATTCGCCTCTACTTTCAATTCTATCCAAAATACAATTCGATACGAATGAGTGAAGAGTTGATCGAGATAATGTAAATTTTGCATATATTCCGTAATACTAAACCAGTTTTTGCAATGGCATTCTATTCATTTCAGCAGACAACTTATTTATAAAATTCTGATGCAAATTGTGCTCATAATATCTTTACGGCCGAAAGACTTTACGCTCGATAAGTAAAAGATAAATTTCAGAAATCACGACGCTGTCTAAATCAAATCAATAGTACCTTCAAGAGATAGTTCTTAAATATTACTTTGGTTCACATTCGTTATCATTTCTTCGAGGCAACTTACTAAAT
>Ga0302191_10000216_pt1 | contig 35157 bp, 16 predicted proteins | sample II_Bog_E3_1_FD_198775 | JGI IMG/M metagenome (GOLD analysis project Ga0302191, IMG submission 198775) | Peat permafrost microbial communities from Stordalen Mire near Abisko, Sweden - II_Bog_E3_1 | ecosystem: Environmental > Terrestrial > Soil > Wetlands > Peat | place: Sweden: Abisko...
CCAACCCCTTAGTATTTGTAATGCATAACTATTATAATATTTAAAATTGTCAAATGATCCCACAAAAGCACATGCAAAACCACCTCAGTGCAGAACGCATCCTGAAAAGCAAGTATCTTGATAGAGAAAAACAGAAAACGGTTCCACTCTTGAATAAAAGATAAAAAAGGATCACGCTCATTGATCTATGTCCTGAATAAAAACTAAAAGTTGGCTAACTTATCAAAACTCTTGAGGCTAGAAAGTAAGAAAACGAACGCCTCACCCAATAAATCGACTAAATAACGCAAAAATATGAAGAATGTCAATCAAAACTAATGCATCTATCTTAAGCATTCTAAACAAAATAGCATGAATTGGAAGAATTAATGTCTAAAATACAACTTTTTGAGCAAAAATATAAAGAGCAGTGTAAAGTAAATAATAAACTGACCACAGAAAGAGATGCATTACAAGACGCTTTATAATCTATAAGTTCAATTAAAACATAAAGTAAAACTGTACAAACTGAAACCATTCCCACTTCCAATATCCTCATTCAAACTAAAAAAATTAAGACTAAAAGTCAAAGTATTCAAGCATCAATAGAAGAAGAACAAGAAACTCGCAGAGGAATTTTTTATCATCAGCACAGTAAATCTTTCCAAAAAATCATGAAGGGAAATTCTATCAATTTGGAACGCAACTCCATTTGTTAATACAATGGCCATTCAACTGAAAAATATTCAAACTTGAAAGAAAATGATCCAGAATATATCAGGTAATCTTCACCAAAAGAAGTGAGCAATTCAGAAGAAATTTCATAATGCAACGATTCACTCACCAAAAAGTGGTAGGAACTAAAGAACAAAAATATGAAATAGACTAACATTTCCAAACAGCTCAAGCATAAATATTATGAGTCACATTCATCATGCTCGTCGCCTCAGTAGTTTGCTGAAGGGGAACAAAATATTATAGCAAAGAAGGAATCGAGTATCGATAACTTAGACCAGGTTGAACTTAATAAACTGCTAAAAACCAAAAATTTCAGCGCCAGTAAACTTATAAGTAGCAGAGGAGTATTAACTGAGGGCCAAATATTAATTCATCCTCCCAAATTCTAAAAATAGGTAAAATACATTAAAAAGCCTTATTTTTAGACTTCCCCAAACATCATTTCGCAGGACCATCTTTCAATTCCAAAGAGTAAACAGGGAAAGAAATCATCGACTTCATCGCCAAATGGGATAAATTTTTATGAAAGTGACTTATTAGAGCTCGCTGATTCAATTCAGCCTTGAAGGCTAGTATTATAACGAAGTGATTTTATCAAAAATAATATTTTGTTAACTTAGACCATGTAAAAAGAGGACAGCTTTCAAAATGATGAACTAAATAACGCTTTCGTGGAAGTAGATCTCAACAAAACCGTAGGAGTTATGAACAACTCTCATTTGCTCGAAGATGCCAACCTCAAAGATGAAGACATCTAACATTTTAATAGCAGCGAACACATTATCACCTTCTCAGAAAAATAAATAAATTTCAAATCTGGTCACCAGTTGCCAATCATTTGCAAAATTGAGCTTAGTCATTAAGATTAAACCAACACTGTCCCAATTGAAAAAAATATCCTTGAGGAGTAAGATTAAAAAGATCTTAAAGATCTGTTAAATCTAGTTTTCGTTAATAATGTGCCTTCCGAAAACAATTGATGTTGTTTCAAGTTAATTGGCAATATATCTTCAATATGATTTATTTTAGTTAAGATATCACAGAGTATTTTAGGGGCGGCTCTGTCCAACATAATTAGAAAGCAAATTGACTGATTGGAAAGTACTAAAACAGCATGATTATGATATTTAGATCATTTTGGATTTTTTAGGACATAGATGACGGAGTCTCCTCTTAGGAACATTTTAGGGATGAACCTACTTTTAGTGAATGCTGTTCCCTTCTTGCCCTTGCGAGGAGCTTAGGTCCAGACTTCCTGAACGTTCTCCATCACCATGTTCATGTGTCTATCAAAAGCCTTGACTTTGCCCAAGAGCTTTTTGTTGTTTCGAAGAGCAATCAAAACCTCGTTGTTGGCCTTAACTGATTTCGTTAAAAGAGAGAATGGCCCAACGTTGAAATTTTACTATTGTGGTTTTGGTTTCTCGGCCTACATCAACTCTTATAATTATACAATCGAATATGAACTAAATTGACGAGGCGCTAGCAGTTGCCCTCCGCAAAGTATTCCCTTTCCCACTTAGCTCATAACATAAATTACTAGGAATGGTGAGCTTGCTAACTTCTCCAATACATTTCAGACGCGTAGACAATATGACCAACTTGAACGAGACTACATTGAAAATCAACGGCTGCGAAAGTAGTTGGGAAGCGAATACGAAAGTTCTGATAGTGAGGAGTAAAAGGACAACAACTTCAATAAAATGTCTAAATACGAGCTCACCAAACTCATGCGCAAAAATTTAATAGAAAGACATTTCGATGAAGATGTGCTTCAGCCTCTGCCATAAAAACAGGAACATGAGCAAGAAATTGATGAATTATTGACAGTAAAATTGATAGGAGATTAAGTTTTATCAAACCACGAAATTAATAATGGAACGGAACTTAACATTATTCAAGAAGCAAGAGAAATCGTGGAAGAAGATGCTGAAAGGGAAAGGGAAAATAATTTTGGACTGGAGTTCTTAATAAAGGAACTATAAAGGATAGATAGGGAGGGCCTTTCAGCCACTACTGCCAAATTTTGAAAGAATCTAATGCAAATGATTCATCTATTTCTTTTTTATAGACAAAATTCATATAGAAAAACACAATAGCATTGACTCACAATATCTTTTTATCGCAGTGCTTCTCATTGTAAGCAGCCAAGAGAACCTCATTCAAGCATTTTTATGATTTCTTGTGATAATTTGGTAATACTTGTAAATTTAACTTGGGAATTGCCACTTTCGACGGCTCTAATTTCGTTAAAATTTGAGTTATACTTTTCTCACTCCTTTGAGGTTGGATTACTTTTTCTTTGTTCAAGCATATCATGCCCTTATCTGGGTTTTCGTTTTAAAGACATAATCCCTTTCGCCCTTCATAGACTCTCTTATCGTCAGTCCCTTTTTTAAAGCTTGGCCTTTCCTCATAGTTGATTAATTTTTATCTCAGTATCTGAATATATTAAAAATTACCCTGTTTTAAGATAAAATGGCAGCCAATTTATTTTATAAAGCTTTTATTTTATTTTTAGCTTCATCCATTTCAAGATCTCCCTTCTGACTTAGACTTCTGTTAAGATTTATTTTTGAGTAATGCACTTCTTGCTTCACCTTACCTGGTAAATTAATGCGACTGTAGCTGTCGTATTGGTTTTTTTATTTTTCTTCAGGATCATGTCCTTCAGTCTTAAGTTGCATTTTGGGAGGAGGAGATGGATTTTTGCCAATGGGCTTACTATAATTTTGCGATACAACAGTTGCAAAGTAATCGACATACTGAGGATCTTCCATCAGTAGCTCAAGTAAATTTTTTAACGCATTTTTATAGGCTTCAGTTTATGTGCGACCATAGCCAGTAGCCTTGGCAACATCAATGAGCCATGTTGCCTCATAACATTTATAAGAAATTTCCTTATGATTTTTTTCGTAGCGCAAGCGGTAAGCTTGAATGAAATCTAAGAAAATCCGAATTAGATCAGAGTCTTACAAATTTTGGATGACTGTTTTCGCTGACATTATATATTTATATTCGTTAATTAGGCAAGTAGTAATATACAGTTGGCATAAATAGCAAGTATAAAAAATAGTAAAATAATAATCAAGTAACAATTGGGCTCATTTTTTCAAGGTGAATTGAGGCCATCCTATTATTTTTATGAGTTTTATGACTTATTGTAGCAGTCATTGCAATTGCAATCAGAAGAGCAAGCCAACCCAGCATTATAGCATTCACAATACTTCTTCTGACAATTTGTTTTTTTGCAATTACACCCCTTATGCATATGCCGATTACTGTTTGATCCTCTGGTCTTGATCTATTTAGCCTTTTCAAGTATGGCCTCATGGTCTTTGTGATTATAACAACCGTAGCAAGAACATTCAGGAGTACACATCTTGCCAATAGAAAAACATTAGCAATACATTTTGATGCAACTTGTCTTTTTACAAGTGCATCCGACCTTTTTACGCTTGATCTTTGATAGATTTTATTCTATCAACTACGGCTCAAGTTGATTCATGATGCTGATTCCCAGTGAGTCCTCATCTTCCTCTGAATTTAGTAATTAGGAAGTGCGATGTTCTTGGTAGGGCTTATCTAAGCAGGAGAAGGAAAGCAGAGAGTTGGCGATATTACGATTGGTTTCTATGAGTCTGAGAGAGTTATTAGCACAATTGATGATAGGATTGTCTAGAATGATGGTGTAGTTATCATGGGGAAAGTTGCATTTGCTCATATTTTATCAGTTTTTAATGATATTTTTATTATCTATTCGATTATACCAATTATCTTATGATACGCAATACCGCAGTAACAAAAACATTATGTTACTTTCAACATCACGCCAAACAGAAGCAAATTTGTCTTTACCATGTCTAATTAAAATACAAATCGATGTTGTTTTAAAATATCTGATTTCTACCACATCAATGATTCTAATATATAACTTATCATTTGAATAGAGCTCCATCTTAATGTACAATCTATCAAGCAGAGTGCAAGAGGCACACGGTCATTAAATAACTCAATAACAGCTGTAGCAAGTTAAAAAAGTCGATGAATATCTGACTGCTAACCATGTCCACGAAATCATGAACGTATTCAAGTCATAAGATAGGAAGCATTGGCTCGGTTAATTGAAAACAGGCCGTAAAAAGTAAAGGAGGGTTTAATAAGTATCTTCAAGTCGATTAAGGAGAAGCAGACCTATTTCAAAAAGATAGATTTCTAAAACATGTTTTAAAGCTATGATTTCTTCTCTTCTCAGGGCGGTAATCAAATCCCCTATCAAAATTTAATTCAATCTTTATAAAAAATCAACATTGTCTACTCAAAAGAATAATTTTTGCAAAAATATCCGCAGTTCAAGCTGGACCGAACCGTAAGAAAACTGGATTTCGTCAACATCATGGAGACTGAGTACCGTAAGAAGATCAAGTTGTGAAATGATAGTTTATCACTGTTATTTGCCAATGATCGACAATCGTGTAGCGAAAGTTTAAATCAACTATTATTTATTCCAACAATATTATTTGATATATGCCAGTGAGGTAAGGCCAGGCCAAGCTGTGGTTCAAAACCAAGGAAGAGCAAGTAACATTTCGCCCATCTAGGATTAATACGACGACCTTGTGATCTCCAATATCGAACTCACCACCGAGAACTAGAAGGACGACAACTACTGTCTCATGTTTGTGAGAAAGAAAAAAGAGAGCTTCCTCACCCTCAATGACAGAGCCCTCACGGAACTGTAGTAGGTATCACTGAATACATTTAGATCCAAAATATCTATTCTGACATTCCCGCCTACATTAACAAGTATCAAGCCGGCAAGCGCGACCACACAATTGATCGTTTTTGGAATCTTCAAAAGGGGGTCCTGGCTTGGGGTGTTGGTTATCTCCTCTTCAGAGAGGTATTTAAATTGGCATTTAGCTGCCTATTCGCAACTTCTACGCTAGATCTATGCTCATGTTTTTTGCTATTGGTATGTATTATGAGCGAAAGGGAAGCTTCAACATTTTTTCACCCTATGTGCAAATACTTTAAGATTAATTCACCAACAAGGATATCAGAAACTATATTGCCTTCAGCGATATGGCCAATCCCATCATTCCTACATCTAACAATAAGATTCCTGAGGGAAAAGTATGGCAAATGAATCAACCTGCTTATATGCGCGAGTGTCCTCAAGCTAAACTCGGAGAAATAACTAATATCCTACACAGTCCAACTCCTAAGGTGGTGGCTTGGGACGGAACATTCAATATGCCTCTAGAAGGACTTGCCCATCCTCTTCACAAAGATGCCAAATTTATCGATTTTGCCTGGTGGGAATATTGATGAATATCAGAATTTAATCCTTTAAATGGCATAAGCATTGAATTGCAATATGTTGTCAATGAATTAATTAAGATTATAGGCAGTATAGTAAATCAACTCCTTTAATAAATTTATATTAAACTACCTTATTAATAAATTTTGAAACTAACGCAAACAATGCTATCCAAATTATTAAGATTACAAATTGAGTGTATATGATTAAAAATGCGAGTAAATTCAGGCAAAGTGAAAAATATTTAGAGACGTTTTGCTTCTATTGGAGTTTACTTTGATGTGAAACCGTCGCTATATAGATATTATTTAGAACCTGACAAATATCTAATAATATATATTCAGTATTTGCCTCAATAGCTCACAAATGCAAAGAAGAACTCCCCTCTGCTGCAACAATCTACCTTCAAACCAGCCTCGTGCACACAAAAAATGCGCTTCAAGCTCAACCGTAGACTCTGGAGAAGGATCAGTATAGCTCAAAGGCGATAAGTTAAAATCGCAACTTTGCAAAAGATTCATGGAAAATGGTTATTGCCCCTATGAGAAAAAGTGTAAATTTGCTCATGGGTCGCAGGAACTGCGCAAAAACGATCAAGTGAACTCCAAATATAAAACTAAAGAATGTGGAAGTTTTAAAATGAACCAGTTCTGCCCTTACGGGGATAGGTGCAATTTCATTCACACCACTTCTGCTTTCACAAAACCGCAAAGGATGACTAATTAGACTGCTAATTAGATTGATATGGAGTTGTTGCTCATTAAGCATATGGTTAAAGATAGATCAAGATTGCTACAGCTATTACTGCAATGAACTAGCTATATTAATGATTTAATTTTATTTATATCAGACTGATTCCTTATTTGTAACAAAACATTATCATCAGACAGTTTCAGTATTATATACTAAAGCATATTATATTTAAAACTAAGATTAGGATGCGCATACAAAGATCAGTTCACATAGTGAGTCTTTATGTTGGCAAACTGTTTAAAGCCTTAACTACCACACTATCTTCCGAAACCACTCCTAGCCACTCCTCCCGAGGGAAAAGTTGTATCTGATTTTGGAATTTCATTCACAAAGCCTAGCCCACATCTAATTTGATCGATGACCTCTTCTCCTCTTGAAGCGCTAAACACAGATCCTCCTAAACCATAGTGTCCACTGTTAGCTAGTTAAATTGCATGCTACTCATCTTAAGCTCTAAAGAGTTGAAATATGGGGCCAAATAACTCTTCATCCCAGACTTAGTCAGAGCCTTCAATTACAGTGATTGGGAAAAACGGTTTTTTCATTTAGCTACGCTGAAAGAATATATTATAAGACTTTGGGAGTTCTTCAAGTTGACGAGTTAAGTTATCATGAAGATCATCTCGAGCGAGTGGACCCATCTTTGTATCACGGTCCATGGGATCTCCAAATTTAATTTGAATAAGTGCTTCTATAAGTTTTGTTCTAAAGCTCTCATAATGATTTTTGGCAATTATGAACCTTTTAGGCGAAAAACATGTTTGTCCAGCATTAGTACTTCTTCCTCTAATGGCAGCAGAAACAGCCAGATTAACATCTCCGTCAGCTAAAACCACGAAAGCATCATTACCTCCAAGTTCCATCACAGCTCTCTTTAGATACCTTCCTGCCTTTTCTGCAATTAAGGCACCTCCTTTTGATGAGCCTGTGAAACTTACTCCTGATACTGAATCATGGCTGAAAACTTGATCGATTTGATCATTGCTGGTATAAACATTCTGATATTCTCCATTATTAAAGCCAGCTTGAATCATTAGCTCTTCAGTAAGACGCCCAACATTAGGGCAAGTGTCTGCATTTCTGGTAAGCAAGCTGTTTCCCAGAAGAAGATTAGGCAGTCCACCTTTGAAGTTGAGGTAAAAAGGATAATTGAAGGGAACAATGTAGTAAATTGTTCCAGTGGGAAAATACTTGATGAGAGTATGCTTTTTAGCATCTGTTTTGATGGGTTGCGGCTGGAGAGAATCAAAATTCTTACTATAGTAATGACAAAAGTTAACAGTTTTGGTAACTTAAGCCTCAGCATCGGTGATAGGTTTGCCCATCTCAAAAGTGATGGTTTCTGCAACCTATTTATGTCTTTCCTGAATACACTCTCCTAACTTTCTTATTAATCCAGCCCGTTCTTACAAGCTTCTTTTTCTCTGAATTTCAAAACCTTGGTGTGCCCGAAGTATTTTTTGATTAAGGTCGTGATGGGTAATAAAATTAACAGTTTGTCGGACAATTCCTGAGTAAGGGTTTTTAGATATGATGTTCCGCATTGTGGTATTAATGATATATAGTTTAATAGCAATATTTCTAAATAATAAACAAATCATGACCGATGAGCAATGAAATGGAAATATCAGATGAATCTTCATAGAGATATGCTCATGACTTATTATAATTTATTATATTTTCACACGTTATCCTCCAATATCAACATGTTAAAAAATATTATTAAGATGCTCTACATCATATTTCTTATTGCATATACCTTGTAGAACATTCTTATAGGCAAAATTGACCATTAGATATCTTAATTATTATCTATTTCATCTCACAAACATAAGATATTAAAGTTTATAACGAGCAAAAGGATTATTTATCACATATCAGCAACATCCACGATTTTTTTATTTTGGTTTTTCAGCCTATTTTGTCTTTGCTAGGATAATATTTTCTTGGGGAAAATCACGAGATGGCTATTATGTTATCGTTGCTGGTACTGTCTGATCTTTTGCTCGAGAAGTTGGCTCGTTAACTTCTGGCAGAAGGGACGCAATTTACTTAAAGAAATCTTGAATATTCTGCCCCGTTTTCGCACTGACTTCTTTAAACAAAATTTAATTTTTCTCAGCGAGTTCTTTTCCTTCCTACGTCAAGATGTCACGTTATTGGAGATCGACTTTGTTAGCTAAGAGAGCAATTATAACTCCTTCCCCACGCTGATCTTTGACATTATCAATCCATCTTTGAATGCTGTTGTAGGAATTTCTGTTGGTCACGTCATATACGATAACTGCAACTGAAGTATCTCGAATGTAATTTGGAATAAGTGCCTTGAAACGTTATTGACCAGCAGTATCCCAAAGTTGAAGGCGTATGGTTTTATCTTCCAAGAAAATATTTTGAGAGATGAAATCAATACCGATTGTAGGTCTCTAAATGAGAAAATAACTACATGTTCATTTCCATCGAAGATATCATAGATGAAGCGATTGATGATGGAAGACTTGCCAACTGCTTGATCTCCCAGAAACACGATCTTATACTTGAGAAGTGGTGGGATGGTTCCCTTCGACAGATTTAAATTGCTTATGTTGGTCATATTGTTAACAATTATAAACAATTTACTGATTCGAAGAACTTATATTACCGATTTGATGGAATTTAATTGTATTTATTGTTAGATTATTCTTATCAGGGAAGTTCGCATAATCACATGTTATTTAGAAATTAAAAATTTATATTAAGAAACTAACATTCGAACCAATAATTGATTTGCTGAAAGAATTTGCGAATTTGAAGTTTTCATTGCTTCAGAATTATATATTTTGTATGAAAGTCAATGCTAACGTTTATTAATAGGCGAAAAAGCTTATAAATTTATTTAGGTGATTTGATCAATCAATTAAATTAGTTATCTCTAATATATGTATAATATGATGATTCAAATGTCGAATAAGTTTTAAAATTTATAATAATTTGATTAATAAATTAAATGAAGAAAATTTGACATTCAAAAAAATATTAACTACTTGAAGCTATAAAACTCAGCAAATGACGAATAACAACGGCTTTCTTTGTAACAAAGAAAATTGAGAAGATTCATCATTAAAATTAAAAATTCATTCCAAGACAAATTTTAATACAAATTTTGGAGTCTTACAAAACACGAAATGGCGAATCGAGTAAATATGATTGATAATTATTTGTACTTCACTTCCTAATACTGTTCCAAATATATATCTTAAAATTTCAAAAAGATGAGCTTTTCAACTCGAGGGTCTTGATATTTTTTATTAAAAAAAATATTTTTATTAAGCCAACATTTATTGAAGCATTTCAAAATTTAGGGATGGAACTCTTTTTTTTGAAGTCGGGTTCATGCAGGAATAAGAATATTAAAATACATAAGCAAAAAAACGATTGTTTGGAGAAATGAAGTTATTGTTGAATTTAATTGATTTACCAGTGATCGAATGACTATCAAATGATGGACTTTAATTTATCTGTCTATTGGGGCCTTATATTTTTTATATTTAATAAAGTCAATAAAAATATCTTACTTTAATTTTATCGAATTTTTAAAAATGAAGAAAGGAAAATATGAAATGAAGAATTATTTATGATGAAAAAATAGTTTTCCTAATTTTTGATGATAATTATTTCGAGAAGGATTTAAAAATACTAATATTTGTCCTTTATACACTTAATCAGATAGTAAATCTTTTGATTTCCGTGACTTATTATATTATCTTTGCTTAGCTCATAGTTTTATAATTTAATTCTTTTTCAATTAATATCACCAATTCTTAATTAATGCAAAGTCTCGAAAAATCGCAGCAACATTGTTTCATTATTTGTGCAAACTTTTCAAACCTTAGAATGTCAGTTGGTTAAAATTGATTTCTCATGAATATATCATAAAAAAAAATTCGTATTTTAAGTAGCAACCATACTTTAAATTACCGAAGGGGGAAGCGGCCAAGAGAATCATTTTTTGTGAGTTTTAGTTCCATATTATCCCTAATTAGTTTATTCCTCATGATTTATTTTTTTGCGTTTAATAAATTAAAAGTAAAGGATGTAAAAAACAATGTAAAATGTTTTGTACTCACCTAAAAAAGATGGGTTCCTCTTTTATGAAAAAAATATTGATGTATTACTATTTCCATTTCTTTTCTTGAAGAAATATTCAAAATATTACAGAAATAATAATATCTTGAGATGATAATTTGATAATCAATTAATAACATGAAACAACAGAGATAAATCAACGTGAATGAAAGAAAACGGAGTCTCAGACCTCCCCAGTTAAAAACCGATCTCGTACTCAACAAAAATGATCTTAAGCCTATTATACGCTATGGGCATTGGGGTCGTAGCGAAAATCTCAAATACAAACAATTTTTAAGGGAAAATTATCACATTATTAAGAATTTATCGTTACGCTATCATTGCAGAATTTTTATCAAAATGGCCTAACGAATTGGAACCAGAAACGCTCTTCAATGTAAATCGCATCACCAAAAAATGCTTCATAAATTCAACAACTCTATCTAAAATTTGATTTTTTGTCCAGAACCAAACTAAAGAGACAAATTGGTGAATATTTGTCCAAAATAGCATTCATAGTGGGACTACGAGGAAATTATATAAGGAGTTAAAAAAGTGGAGACAAGCAAAAAAAATCCATGGTTCATGGTTGAAGTGAATAGCAAAATCGTTATTGTGATTGATGCTCGATTTATCAGCAGCTTTTGAAAGAAAATAGCTTGATTTATCCATCGACAATAAAAATATTTTAAAACGAATTATTAATAATGATCAAAATTTTATTAAGTATAAAATCTATATCTTCTGAACGTAAAGCTGCTCAGGCTAGGTTAGTACATAAATTATAAGCTGAGTTACTGCAAAAAACGATCAAAACTATTGCATTTTTGTTAAAAAATAATGGATTTATAATAATTAAGATAAAAAATATGGGGAGTCTTATTTTAATTAGAAATAAAAAGACTATTGTCCATTAATGACATTAAATTCAGTGTTCCCAGTCTTAGATATTAGACTTAAATTATATCGTATTTTTCTATGATCATGGCATTTATTTTCATATTTTGTTGCTGATTTTATTGCAAATCTTCCATATTAGATGAAACTGATTGCACTAAATATGTATCTAAATCTTTGGAGTTGATATTTCACCAATATTTATAGCCACCATTCATAAGCAAATTTATTTTTTCCTTGACTTGTTTAAAATTAAATATTCATCTTTCGTTTACTTTATCAACTGAACAGGCTTGATTTTTGATGAAGTTATAAAGTTTATATTTGCTGTTTCTCTCAAACAATTTATTTCATGAAGGAGAAAAAAAAATATATCTATATCAATATACCCTTATAATCACAATTATCCTCATGCTTACGTCTTGAATACCAACCTGATCAATATCTCGGTATAAGTTAGTTTGATAAAGATAAATTCAATTTTCAATATCAGTCATCAAGAATTCAGAGATCGTTGGCAGAATAGTCCCTAATAAAAGCATGCTTTAAAGCTTAACTTGCCTACATTCTCTGCTCAGGATCCCATTTAATTAAACTTCCAATGAAACCACGTGCGATTACACTTAGAGTATTTGGTAAAACAAATTCTTCATTCTAAGCCTTAATCATATAAAAAGTACATTCATTATTTTGCGCATGGTCTATTTTCGACTAATGTGATAGAAAGGTGCCTTACCGACAAGCAGTTCATATGTCAGTACTCCTAGACACCATAAATCAATTGCTTTTCCATATTGTTTTCCCTACAGAATCTCGGGTGCAGAATAGTCCAGGGTTCCACAAAATGTACTCCTTCGATCATCATCTTGACAGATCGCAGACCAACCAAAATCACACAATTTGCAGACGCCCTTAGTTATGAAATGATTACACAGGTAATAACGATATTTTACGGCTTAATATCACGATGAGCAACACTGTTTTCATGAAGATAAGAAACACCTTGAAGAACATCAGTTGAGATATGACTGGCTATATCTTCAGGAAGAGACCCTAATTTTTTAAGTTTATCATATAGTGTTCCTTCTTCCATGTATTCAAGCACCAAATATATATACTGAAGATCATCGAAGACTGCATATAATTTGAGGATGTTATTGTGATTGAAAAACAACTGCATCTTAATCTCCATCATAAACTGGTTCTCCATCATATAACTCTTAATTGTCTCTTTTTTGACTCTCTTCAGGGCAAACAGACTATTGGTTTCCTTATGAATTGCTTGAAACACTTCTCCAAATTTTCCTTATCCAAGACGTTTTCTCATTGAAAAATCACTCAACTTTGCACTCGTCTTTTGAGATAATTTTGGATTGGATTGTTCTAAAGAACGCCGAGGGGGACTATCTTTGATGGGTGTTTTTTAACGTTTGAACGAAGTCAATTTTACACTTTATTATTCTCTCCTATTTCTGATGGGCAGCCGTGCAGAAAGGGGTTCTTGCATGAATCGCGGAGAAGGATTCATATTTTTTGATTTTTATTAATAATTATTAATCGGAATAGAAAGTTTGTATGATTCCATTCTTAGAACTTTACTTTACTTTTTGTCTTTTTTGTCATTTTGATCCTCTGTTTCATAAGGTTTATATTCTCTAGAGTTACTTTTTTAACGAGGGATAGTGGCAGGAACTTTAAGATAATATTCTCTTTTTGCATCAGTCACATTGTATTTATCTTGGGCAGAATTCCAGGGGGTTGGTTCAAGAATTACTTTGGTTGATTTTCCTGGAGTTTAGGGCAAATATTATTTGCCTGTCTATGCTTAAATGGGTATTTATAATGTAGAGCGTGTTTTTTTACGAGATTAGTAAAGATATGCTGAAATGTCAGCTGAGGGGCGGTAGTTCGAATTCGAAGTTTATATTTCTGAGTTATTTTTGATCTTATTCAGAATATTGATCTGGGCAGTATTTGTATCAATAGTTTTCCGAAGGTATGAATTGGGAGAGGTAGTGAGATAGTTTGAAGTAAGAGTGGTATTATAGTACGGACTAATGGGTTTATTGAGGTCAGGATAATCGTAGTACCTGCTCATATGGCTCCTAATAAAATCAATATAATGCCATAGGATCGATGAATACTAGAATATCTAATTAATTTTATTTCTGGTTTTGTCCGCGGCTAATTCTTTTCGACGAATAATATTTGGTCTGATCACCAGATAAAGATCATTTTTTACTGATAATTTGCGCATTGATCTTTTTGAACTTGAGGTACAAATGGATCAGTTATTTGCTTTTTGATTCCACATACGATTATTTACTCTCCACATGTCGGCATACCTCAGCTCCATCTCGGACCGTCACTAGCACAAGTTCTTCATCAGTCACAAGTAGATGCTTATCGCTCCCCAGTTGATGGACCTGGAAATGCCCATTTGATAGTTTGAACATTATGATGCTTTAGGATTTAACCTCAAATGTCCTTTTCAGGAAAACTATCCTTGCAGTATTGATGAAAGGCTAACAGTCAAGTGCACTTTCAGTGTAAGCACGCATAAATTTTTTGCGGTTTTCAATGTTTTAATGATTGGCTGCCGTCTCTGTTTTTATTCTTTTCAAATCGCCATCGCCTTCAGCTTAAAAATAGATTCTAAGTAAACTTTTTAATACCCTTGACGTTTGTTGTACAGTAATTTGTAACTTGGCTCATAAGTCCCCACGTATCCAGTATTCAGCATATAGCTCATAACAATCTCTTTTTTAAAAGACACCACGTAAACATGGCTTGCCAATTTTGCAACAGGTTGTTTCACTTGCAATCCAGAATTTGTGGAATGAGTATTGGAACGATCTCGCAACGAAATCTTTTCTTTTGAAACACTGTTTGTGCCAAATGGATTCGGATTTCTTGTTTGTGGAGAAGAACTACGTCCAATCACTGCCAATTTTTATAATGAACGTGATAAAGATGAAGTACTAAATACTGTTTTTAAAAGCCCCTTAATGTCCTTTGATTTTTATTCATTCCTTTTAAAACCCGACAACCCCTCGAAGTTTTAATCAAGACTGAGGTCTACTTAGCTGCGAAGCGTATTAATTGAGAAGTTACGAGCTGACTCCTTAATCTCGTTAGATTCTAACTTTTCGAACTTATTCTCAAATTTTGGAGGAACAGTCATGCAGGTAATCGGTATCTATTTCGGAATACCATGCTTAGGATTCATAAATTAATGACCTAGAATCTGTTCAAAGGTGAATCTTTTGCTGACATCGACTACTAGAATTTTTCTTAACAGATCTTTTGCGTGATGATCCTTGAAATTTTCAGGAAAATCAAAGTCTGCTTTCGATATTTTTTCGTATGTTTTCTCAATTCTTGCAGTTTAGAAGGGAGCTCTTCCCACCAGCATTAGATACATGATAACACCCGTGCTCCATATATCTACCTCGTAAGAATGACCAGATATCCCCAAACCCATGCTCGATAAGATAACCTCAGGTGCTATGTAATTTGGGGTTCCGCATACAGTATGTTTACGATCTCCTTGAAACTCCAGTTTGGTGGCCAGTCCAAAATCTGCCAGTTTCAACTCCATTTTTGAATTTATAAGAAGATTGCCAAGCTTGATACTGCATTGAAATTTAAGTACTCACGGTGGATAATCTGTCTGTTGTGCAGATAGCAAAGGCCATCAATGAGTTGGTAGATGAAGTATTGTGTTTATGGTATAGTGAGTCGCTTGCGCTTCTTAATAAGCTCGAACATGTTCTAAGTAAACGCATGCATACGCCATGGTTGCACAACTCAAGCAACATATACACGTTTTCCTCGTCCTCGAACACCCGTTATAGCAGGCAAATGTTTCTGTGCTTCACAGACTTGTGCAAGTTGATCTCCGAGAGCATCTTTATGGCTGAACAATTACCTTTTGTTTTGCCTTTGGCTTCTATAGGTTTTTCTTGCTTATGATTTTCAGAGCGAATAATTTTTTATCTTCCATTCGTTCAACAGTAAAACATTCAGCGAAGCCCCCTATGTGAATAATTCTGTACCCTTCCCGAGTCGTTCTTGCCTAAGGTAGTTCCTGAAGCGAATGCTACCATCAGCTTTCTGAATACGCTCCTTGACGATCATTTTTTAAAATTAATAGAATTGATCAATGAAAATAAATCCCTACAACGTATTTAAAGGAGATGGTAACAGTTTGCTACTTTCCTTGATTTCTCAAAGAATAGCCTAATTAAAATCATTTACTTTAATTTTATTAAATAATTCACAACATTTGCAACGTTCTTTTAGTATTTATTTACTGTCTTTTTTCATATGTCTCAATTATCTGATATTTTTCTGTCCAAGTGTGTTAATTGGAAATTTAATCGATGAATATCATTTCATAGACACGAAAGTGTGGGTTAGAATAAATAAAAGGCTATTTAAAAAATATTAAAAAAAATCAGCTGTAGTTTAAAATAGAATGTTTGCAAACAATTCTATAATTTATTGGCAATAATAAGTTTTATCAGCAATGAGTTAAAGTTGTATATTCTTTTAGTTTATAATAGCAAACAAGGTTTCGAAGCTTTTTATATTTTTATAATTATGGGCTCAAGAATTACACGCTCTTTTTACAGAAACGAGAGGGCTACTCCTATCAAAAAATAACAAAGTGACCAAATAAAGTCCCTTGTGGTTTATTTTATCAGTTTTATAACAAGTCTCTCCTTTTTCATGTTTGGATATCTCTTCCGACCTTATCTCAACAATAAAAACAGTATTGGCATATTTTTCATTGTCTTGTTGCTGTTTGTTGTGATAAAAGCAAATCAAGTAAGTAAGACTGCTTTTCTATCTGGAATTGCCTTAGTCGTGACAATGGTTTTTTCTAAAATAATCACACTGGATTTAATGTTTCTCAAGGCAACCCTCATTCTCATTACTACAACATTTTCCACCCTTATTAATTACTAGCTTAGCTTTAATCCTTTTTATCAAGCTTTTCTATTGTGGGTAGAGTATTAAAGTTTCAGCATAGGAGTTGCGCTATCATTAACCGTATAAAAAATAAATGGTGAGCAGAATAGTGGAAGTAACGAAGAAGGAATGCTTGTAAAAATATTATTTAGTTCTATTGGGTTAATGGCGGTAATGCTCATATCAATGGGAAAGAAAATACTGAGGATTCATGATTAAAGTCCAAAAAAACAAATTTCTCTTTGTAATCAAATTTTGCACAGTTGTTTATGTGCTATTATGCTAATAGCCTCATTCATTGTTAAAGGATAAGCAGAAGGGCATATTGTATTCAAACTGAAAATTATAGGAGTCACTTTAGTCCTTTTATTAATATTAAGCGAAACTCATCAATTGCAAAGAACTTGGATGCTTGCATCTGTAATATTAGGAATTACTTATATCCTTTATTTCGTAACTTAAAATGACGAAAGTATAAAAAATGGGCTGACCTTAAGCAGGATTATAGCCCTTAACTTAATTATCATTGATGGAATACATAAATGGATTAACTCCATTAATTCAGGTTCTCAAAAACCTTTTCTTATAATTTTCATTTACTTTTCTGCCTTTTACATCTTTAAACTCACCTCCACCGGATCATAAATTTACCATAGTGTGTCATATGAATACTTTATAGATCTTGTTGCTTTTCTGGCCTATGGAACATTAACTTTATTGGATCATTTATAAAAGCGAAGACACTACCAATAGCTTTCCAATGGCTTGATAGTTTGAATTTGTATGTCTAATTGAGTATAAATAATTCAAAATATGATCATTAATCTTATAAAGTTCACTGATATTTTTTGAAATAAGTTGGATTTGTTTTTGCCAGATTGTAAGCTTTACTATCGGGAGATTGAAGGTAACGGTTTCGATCGCTTTGATGTGGACTCAAGAAGATATCTCTCCCTCCTCTTTCCTTCTCGAAAAATCTAATCTTTTTGACCATGTTTCTGCATAATAAAGTAATAACTCGATTAAAATGGTATCTCTATCTTTCTCTTCCCTCAAAAGGAAAATTTTATTTTCGAGATCATCGATAATGAGTTCATAGTCCTGCATTTTCTGTAGCTATAATTCGTATTTTTGAATGGTTTCCTTCATTTCATACAACTTATGATTGTATTTCTGCATTGCATATAATATACTTTGATCTCTTCTTCGAATTCGAAGTTGTTACGCTCTAACACCTGGTTGAGAGTGCCTAGCTATTGCTATAACTGCATAATAGTCTTTTGATCCTCTTCGGAACTTCCTTGATACTACTGGCCTTAATTTGTAAACTGTCTGCTGCTACTTTTCTAATACCTCCTTTCCAGTTCCTCTGATTCTTATTGATTATTCATGATTATTTCCATATATTTAATCTGTTCTTCGACAAGTTAATCCTTCTGCTGTAAAAATTCCTCGCTATTTGATTAAAATTTTTGAAGTACAGTGGAAATAGTTTCACTGTTTTAGTATAATTTGCGAAAAGTTTGATATATTTCTGTTGAAAAAACTTACCTAGAAGAGTAAATACAGTCAGCCAATTAAGAAAGATTCTGCAACAAATCAATTTAAATCTGCATTACTTGAAGAACTGATCGTTCATTTCTGTCGATAGAAGTTAACATTTATTCCAGCTGAGAATGTGGCTCTAATACATTCATTTTGGTGGCACAAATTAGGAAGAAAATTTAAATTAATTAATGCCTCAACAAAAGATATTAAATATATTGACAAAAATATGAGAGTGGTATAGATGAACTGGTTTAATGACTGATTTAAACTTTAAATATTAAAATTTTCCTAATAAGATGTTTATAATCTGATGAACTAAACCGTACTAATAGAGATAGTTGATGATAATTTTATTATGAATTTATAAAATAAACTTTAATCTTAAACATTATTCATAATTGTTTCATGAAATCCCAATAGAAGGCAGAATTAAAATGCAGAAATATATGCAACAATTCTTCTGCTAAATACCAGTTTAGCTTTGGAAAATAACAACGCTTTAAGCAGAGAACAGTACTTACCAAATCCCTTCTCGATAAATTTTATGATCTTCCATCAGAAATCAGCAAAAAGGGGTCTATATTTGGTAGAGCTCCAAGAGACTGCCAAAAATTGCAAAAAGATGTAGGTCCTCCACCAGGACAGTACAATCCTAAGGAGATCGACTCTAAGAATGAAATTACTTTCGGACCGAGCCGGGAAGTAACAGATAATTTATTAAGGAATGCTCAATTTCATCAATTTTTTACAATACAATTAATGGCTATCCAGGACCTGGGAAATATAATCCATAAAAATTAAAATCGAAAAGCTATATTCACATGGGAGGTCGGATTAAAACCACTTACGAAACAGTTAGTCCAGGCCCTAAATATAATTTTTAATCCACTTTGCTTGATAGAAATAAAGTATTATCAAAGGAATATCGCAAGGGAAGTATTAGATTAGTATTACCCACCTCTAAAAGTCGACTTGCTGTCCCGTAAGGATCGGCATCAGTTGTTAAATTAGATAAATCAAGTAAAAATATATCCATTTAGGAACTGAAGGCATCATTAGCTACAAAGGACAACGCAAGCTTGGACAATCCGGATTAAGCATCGTTATGGCAAAATAAAAAAGATTTAGTTCTTTATAGATGCGAACATAGGTCCCTGGACCGGGTTATTAGTAATATTTGAAGTATTTAGTTCTTCATTTTCTGATTTCATAGGGTAACCCTAAAAATGACGATTTTTCTTTTCTTGTAATTTTTGTTTAAATTTGAAATAATCGATATCATTGATTTATTTTAGATGAGTTTTTTTTCAAAAACTGAGATAAAAGATCTCAAAAGCAACCACTAACGCATCATTAGAATTGCAGTTTCTAATGTACCCATCAATCCGACCATCGCCATCACCACTTCCAACAAAATTCATCTCTTCAATGAAAGCGGAGATAAGCATCAATATGAACTTTCTAGGTCAATTACCCCAACTTGTATCGAATGGCACCCATCAAATCCAATATTGGCAATAGGCTGGGACAATGGTATATATTTTTAGAATTAGGACGCATCACTATATGGAACGAAGATACCAAGGCTCCTAAAGAATAAGGAAAGCCTCACGCAGATCCAATAATGCTGATTAAATTTAACCCTACAGGAAATAGAATGGTCACGAGTGATCTAACCGGAACTATTGGAGTATGGAGAGGAATCAATCTTTTAGCAGTCTATCAAAAAGAATGGGCAATCACTCATTGCGTATTTTGCGATTTGAATATCGATGGAATGAAAGGAAATTTGGGTAATTTATTCCTATTTGCTGGTCGATCAGGAACTGTTTGTCTTGCCAACGATATGAACATGTGTTCGGATGTCTGTCGAGTAGGAGGCACAATCAAGGCTCTCATGTTTTATCAAAAAGAAGGATCAGCCATCGTCATTACTTCAAACCTTCTCCTTGTTCAATTTAAAATCAACTTTACTTAAAAATCAGTTCCTGAAAAAAAAGTGAAACTTTCTATTTCTGGGGAACCTGAAAATCTGAGTTCAATTTGGATAGGCTAAAGTTTGCTTTCAACTTGCTCCAATGAAAACATGATTAGATTTTGGCATCTCTAAGCCGATTAAAACTATACACTGACAGTTTTTGATGTTCTTAATGCTGATAGTATTGGAATTAATATGGCTGGTGACAAAATTTCAAGCATAGTTTATGACAACAGAGGTCGTTCACTTGTGGCAGGAACACGGGAAGGAAGGCTGATGTTTTGGAAAAACATGGCTCTTGGAACTGATTCACCCGTAGACAAAGATCAATGGGCTCCCCAACCAATTCTGAATTTAGGAAAGCAAATTCAAACTCTTACTGTTGGCAAAAACAACGGTGTTATTGTATGCAAGCAGAGTGATGGAGAAGTAATTATTGTGAGTGAAACTAAAATATCAGCCAAAATGTCAGGCAACTATAGAGCCATTCTTAAAGGAACTGATAAAATATAAATTTCCTACGAAGATTCAAAGGACAAATTTGTATAAATTTTTAATACAAGCGGTCATATTAAAGGATTTGATTTCATTGCAGACAAACTACTCTACTGGACAAGTAAAAAAATATAAATCCTTGAAATTTCAAAGAGTTCTCAACTCAATATATCTTGCATCTCCTCCATCGAACAAAAAGCATTAAAATGTTTATTTGGTTCAAAGGATTACTTTATTATTTCGACAGACTATGGTTTTAATTTACTCAGTCTGACTGGACAGATAAAGCAATCTTTAGTTTTTCCATAAAGTGAAGGCAAAGTAAGTGGAATTTAGATAATGAATAATTTTATTATTTCTTGGACCCAATAATCATATCTTAGAATCTTTACAATTGCTAATGAAATTAAACAAGTGGGTACTTCTCGTCGCTTTTAAGATTCAAAATCATTGATTGGCAACATTCGCTATGCCACCATTAATGCTAATGGTAAAAAAGTTGGCATAATCTCCAACAACGCTAGTAATACCGGCTCAGTCGTCAATCACAGTTTTCATATTTATGATATTGATACTGATAGTTTCATCGGATATGATTTGGGTAATGATAAAATTCCTGTGCATTTTTATTGGGATAAAAAAGAGGTGAGGTATTTTGGAGTCCAGGTCGAAACATCAAAAATAGAATTGCTTAAAGGGGAGTAAACCAAAGCCGAATAAAGCTAAGAGGATACTGAGCAGGAAGATATGGAAGAGTCAAAGCCTTCAACTCGCTAATTTTTAACTTTCTTTTATACCTTCGAAACTGGGATTAAACAGCAGGATAAATTTATCTTAAAAACATCTACTATAGATATATTTGCACTTAAAATTCCACATTTTTATGTGGTAGAAAGGACGAAGGAAGATTATCTCATAAAAAATATTACTCTTCATGATTTTCAGAAAATTAATAACGATGACGAAATCATTAAAAATTCTATTCTTAACTTTTCCTTTTACTTGACATCAGGAAATTTGGATGAAGCCTATAAAAGCGTTAAAAATATTCAGAATTCAGCCATTTGGTAAAAAATGGCAATTATGTGTGTAAAATCTAAGAGACTAGACGTCGCTGAAATTTGTATTGGAAATATGAAATTTGCCAGAGGCGCTCGTAGCATTCGGTAAGCTAAAAAATAACCTGAAGTTGAAACTCAGTTGGCTATGGTTGCCATTCAGTTAGGTATGGTTGATGAAGCAAAAAGTCTTTATTAAAATAGCCATAGATTTGATCTTTTTAGCAGAATCTGCCAGAGTAACGGAGAAATATAAAAAGCTATTGAAACCTCATAAAAGTATGATAGAATTAATCTAAAGAATACCTATTATAATGCCGCGAAGTTATACGAAGCTTCAAGCAGATACTAATTAGCAATATAGTTTTATGAAAAATCAAACACTCACATCAAGGAAGTTCCGAGGATGTATCTTGAAGCTGGCAAAATTAACGAGCTTACTGATTATATCGATAGGAAAAAATAAAAAAAGTTATACACATGGCTTGGACAATACAATTAATCCATTGGCAATCTAGCAGTTGCTATAAAATACTACTAAGAAGGCGAGTCTACTTCTAATTTGGTTCGACTTTATCTTTCCCAGAACCAAGTTCAATAATCTATCAGAATTTGCAATTCTTAAAGTGAACCACAAGCATGCTTCTTACTAGCAAGACATTTATAAAAATCAAATATGCTCAGTGAAGCCATTCACTTTTATGCCAAAGCTCAATATTATTCGCAAGCCATCAAAATTGCAATCAGCAATTAATTGGATGGCTAGATCATGAGTCTGAGTATGGCAAGTCCAAAGGAAGTAGCTTTTAGATCAGCTTCTTATTTCGAAAGAAAAGGATTTATTGAAAAGGCCATTCGACTTTATAGAAAAGCTGGGGCCATTAAAAAGGCAAATTATTTAGCAGAAAAAAATGGATTTGCCGAACTAATTTCTAATGAGGGAATGGAGGAATAATCAGGAGACGAGCAGTAATTGATTGAAGCAGGAGATAAAACCGCCATCAATGCTAAAATTACTTCGTTATTGGAAGGAAACAAGTATGACAGAGCTGTTCCACTATTAATTAGTTCGAAGCAGTACGAAAGAGCTTTGGATATTTGTGTCCAGCAGAATGTCCCCATTCAAGAAGAGCTTATTAAGAAGATAATTCCTGAAGATGAACCCACAACTGCAGCAGAGAAAAATAAAAGGGTTGAATTAATAAAAACAGTGGCATAGAAATGTAGGAAACAAAATAGTTTTGAGTTAGCCTCAAATCTTTATGTAAAAGTGGGAGATAAAATCACTTCGCTGAAATGTTTGATTGAATTAGGGGATGCCGCCAAAGTAATTGCTTTTGCTAATAATGCCAGAAGCGCTGATACCTTCATCTTGGCCGCCAATTTTTTACAAACTGCAGATTGGCATCAAAATCCAGATCTAATGAAAAATATCATCATGTTTTATACGAAAGCCAAAGCTTACTAGAATTTAGCTAATTTCTTCTAGGCTTGTGCCAATGTGGAAATTGATGAATATAGAGATTATTAAAAGGCTTCGGGTGCTCTGAAATAGGCATTAAAAAACATGAGTAAATCAACCTCACCAGATAAAGATTCAAAAATCGATGTTTTAAACACAAAAAAGAACTTAATACAGAAATTTATTGACCTCAAGGATTTGGCTGAGAGCAATCCCAAAGAAATGGTAAACTGTTTCTTACAACTCTTATAATAGGTATTTTATATCTTATACAGCCTGATATTGAGCAATCAGTTCGCCGGGGCGATATTTTTGCAATCATAATCGAGTATCACTAGCAGATGGGCGAATATAAGAAATGCTTCGATTACCTGAAGGTGATGAAGGAAAGAGGAATTGTTATTGCTCCCTATATTGACAAATAAATTGTATTTAATTTCCTATCCAGATTGATACTGTCTACAAACAACTTGGAATTTCGACTAAAAAGAAAAATTAGATCGAGGAAGAAGTTATTGAAGATTTATCATCTTGATCACTATTCAAATCAACAAATAAATTAATTATTTCGCACAATTAAAGTATCAATATTTCGAATAGAATAAGGCTATAAAAGTTATATTTTTGCTTAGATAAATTTAATATAATCGTGATGGAGCAAACCATGCAGCATTATAATCAATATACCCCTTAATCATCGCTTGCTTGGGATGGCTTAAATAGTCAAAGATTCGGAAAGACACGAATCATGTTTCCTCGAAGGGATCTCATTACAACAGGTCAAATATCATTAATTTAGGTCTCGATATGCCTCATGAAGCAATGAATTCAGGGCGAAAGCATTACTAAGAACAATTAAGTCCCGAACATGCATTTAAACCAATACTAAAGCAATTTCCACCTTAGATCCCTCATTGGCATCCAAGATAAAGTAGCAAAAGAATTGTCTAATTACAATTTACGCAACCTTTCCCGAGAAAATAAAAAAGCCACTATAAGGATCCTCTTTTTCCTCATTAATCTAAAATGGCAGGCATCAGAACATTCTATAATAGCCGGATAAAAGATGGCCAAAGATAATATTCTGTGTAAGATCGAATTCAAAGAAAAGTTAAGGTCAATCAGCTTTAATTACGCAAAAATGCTTTTAAAGATTAGAGTTTTTTGTTGAGTAAATCTTTTCAGAAATATATGCTGTGATTAATATCGCTATGCTTATTATCCAATCTATGAAAGATTACCCATTATTATTTTGCTCGCTATAAAATATGTGCTCTCAAATGGTCTAAACTACATATTTTGCTCACTAATCCAATACGGATATGAATGACGCATAAAACCTCCATTATAATTATATATTTAAAAAGAATGATTAATCCACACGTACTTGAAATGAAGGACACAATTTTTTATAAAAGATAAATCCAAGAAAAGCTACCTGAATTGTTGGGGATGCGGTCACTTGATTAAAAATTACCAATAACTCATGATTACATCTGCTAGCTTTTCAAAGATGATGAAAGCGACGATGACTCAAGCGATTAGCACTTCTAATAGATTTAATATTTTAAAGTTTAGCCTCTTCAAGTTATTTCTTAGAACAGATCAACCGAAATTTAGAATTATTTAGAATCTTATTTCAAATAAACAGTAACAATGACTAATAGTAATAATAATTTTCATTAGGAACAATCTCAAAATAACTTTTATTTTTATTATGAAATTAATGGAAAATCAGCGGCAATATTTGTTTACAAGTATCTGATTAAAAAATAAACTAACTTAATCAATCTATACCCATGCTTTTTAAAGAATGAAGAATTTTTATCAAGAAAAACTTGTTCTTTAATTCAACACATAGAATAAATAGATACATTTGTTGAATTTTAATCCATCAAAATAGTATCAATTTTACTATTGCACAATTAAATTCGAGTCAAATTATAACTTGCATCCAAAATATTTTAAATATAATTCAAATAGCAGTCTTTAAATCGAAAACAGCAAGAAAACAGAAATGCAGATAGCAGTCTTATGACTTTAATCAAATAACAAATATTTGCTATTTTTATATCCAAAATTAAAAATATCTAAATGACCAATAAGCTGGTCATACTTTACCTTTTTAACAATGAAAACAATAAATTGTACTTTGACCAATAGATAATGAAAAGCATAACAATGGAAAAACAATTAAATTTAGTATAAAAAATAGTGTTAATATATGAATGCTATAATATTTTCCAAGTTACCTTGAATTTTGATAGATTGGGTTTGAAACTGAAATAAACAATTTTTTCAAAAGGAAAAGAAAAAACGTATGTTAAAAATATAATTTATGTCGTAAGCTATGCAATGACAAATAGATAATAGCTTACATAATCGGGCATCGGGAAATTATTTTTTGGAATAATAAAGGAATAAAAGGAAAAGGAAATAATAAAGCAATTCTAAATAGCTTACAAAATTATCAAAGAGAAGATTGGATTGTAAAAAAATAGCCCTCTGGCATGATTCTATTAATTTTAGTTGCTATTTTTTATGTAAAAAATAAAATTATCAATTCAAACACATACTCGTCAATTTAATAAAAGCCAGTAGAATTTTGCTATTAACTCTATTATAAGATCTGCCTTTATTTTTATACTATGGAGAAACTCCCAAATTTATAATTGAAAAATTGCCATGAATCAAAAAAAAGCCAAATTGCTTTTATAGATTCAATCGTTAATCTATCCTAAGTATCCATCCGGATGTTCTCCTGAAAGATTTATTGAATCAGTACCGCTTATGTAATGAAGCATCAAAATCTCTATGAAGCATTTTCCAAATTCGACAGTGATAATGATTCGGCCTCTACTTAATGCTCATTTGAAAAAAATTAATAGTGTGTTAATGCCGACGAGCAATGCTTTAATGAAAAATTAGTTAGCTAGATAATAAATCGATTGACATAGAGCTGTACTTATTGTCATCGAAGATAATTCTGCTAAAAACTAAATAAAATGATTCTTGAGTTCAAGGGAACCCTTAAAAATTTGAAGATAAATCGAAACCCTATAAAAATAAGTTATTGGCAAAATATCTTAGATATGGGTAGATATAATAATATTTAGGAAACATCATTGATCTCCTCTATGAAGTAAAATAAAAATAATTATTAAGCATCTGCGATGAACTCTATCAATTCTACAATCGAGTGCCACATCAGTAGTCTCTCTTGCTTACCAATGGAGACATAATCAAAGCTAAATATAAATTCTCAAAAACTATTCACAGCAATTAAAGCCATATACCTATCGATCATCAATATTATCTTGCCATAATTGTAAATAATGCATGATTTAGGCTTCTTCTACTTATGGATGCAGATATTTGTGGAACCGTTCTGTAAGCAATTTTCTGAGAGTTGGGGGTGATATTACTTGGATTACTTAAGGAATATCAGCCATTCCTCCACATTTGCAAGACATCAGTCGATACAGCTCCTTAATGGCCTATAATTTTGGGGATCTCTTTTAATAGAATATTTTCACTACTAATCATAGAAACAGTTCTGGAGTTGACAACTAGTATAAACTCGAAGCATTTCTTATCTTAAGTTATTATCAAAGTTTATCGTGCCTTGATCTCATTTGTGGGATCATACCATAATCTAGAGTCTTTGAAAAATATTTGCCAAGTATCCCTTTTCTGATCCCTTCCCTTGAAACTTTCGAAACCATTCATGAATCATAATAAATCAGTAATATCTATGAAATTAAAAAAGCTAATTAATTTACCAACATGTATAGTTGGTAACATAATGAGGAGTAATATCGATAAAAGATTAAAAAAATAACTTCACAGTCATTTACGCGAAACAATAAAAGTTGCAATGGGTGTAATAGCAACGCATAAAAGATAAAAAAGATATAATCACTTGAGGTAATGCTAGAATAAGATTCAATCTATCTTATGGGAAAGCTTTAAAAGGATGAGATCAAATAAAAAATAATAAATCTTTAATAAATTCAGTATTTAAAAAAAATATTCTAAAAATATGTCAACTTTTAACCACTTTCCACTTGCCTTTCCAAAAATTCAAGCTAAGAAAAAGAAAAATCAATTGAGAATTAATTTATACTTGCTTCTGTAACTAGAATTATAGTTAGGAATGGGATTTTGATATCAAGGGCCTCAATAAAATTGAATCGAGTTTAGGAGTCAAGTATCGCCAAAATTTGCAAAATTTTATCGCGTCCCTCCGGTGTCTAGACAGCTAGAAGAGCAAAAAATTAAAATCTTACTATTAATTTTTTAATAACTATATGTACGAATATATCAGTTATTCCAAATTAGTATATTTTCATATATTTAGGTCAAATAACTGACCATGACCGAAAAGAACTATCTAAAACTGGTTACTAAATCACCTTTTCTCTTTACTGAGCAAACTTTTGGACGTATGAAAAAAGATCTGGCCCCATTGGGTATTAATGTGATTGAGTTTGTTCTGGAGGCAATCAGTTACAAGCTGTAGCTTAATGTCAATCTGATCACTTATATTTTTAAGAAGCAATCTGAATAGGATTACTATTAATACGAATGAAAAGTAAATGATAATTTATATCCAATAACAGTAATTCTTATTCATTAAACAAAATGTATTTTTTGTCACTTATTAACGACGATTCCTCAATCCCTATTGAAGATAAAGATAATTTTTATCAAATAGAAGAATTTTGAGAAATAGAGTATATCATAGTTGATCAGATTGTACGTATTTTATATTCTGATTATTATTCTTTTATTATTATAAAATCATTTCAACACCATGGCAAATAGAGTGCAATACGAAAACTCAAATGATATCGGAGTTTTTGCTAAACTCACAAATGGGTACTGTCTTGTAGCAGCTGGAGGTTCATATAACTTCTATAGTGTCTTTTAAAGCTAGCTAGGATCTTTTATTCCTGTCATTCAGACTACTGTTGGAGGAACCAGAATTGTAGGAAGAACAACTGCTGGAAATAAAAAGGGATTACTCGTTCCAAATAACACCACTGACAACGAACTTAGACACATCCGCAACTCCCTTCCCGAAACCGTCAAAGTTGTGAGAGTGGAAGAAAAGTTATCAGCTTTAGGAAACTGCATCGCATGTAACGATTATGTGGCCCTCATTCATCCTGATTTAGATAAAGAGACCGAATAGATTATTGCTGATACTCTAGGAGTAGAGGTCTTCCGTAATTCAGTGGCCAACAACCTATTAGTAGGAACTTACAGTGTAATTAGTAACAATGGAGGATTGGTTCACCCTCAAACAACTGTTTAACAACTGGACGAATTGAGCAACCTTTTGCAAGTGCCACTATGTGCTGGAACTATTAACAGAGGTTCTGATGTAATTGGTGCAGGTTTGGTTGTAAACGATTGGGTCGCTTTTTGTGGTCTATAGTCAACCGCCACAGAAGTTCAAGTTGTAGAGAGTATTTTCAAATTACAAAGCCACGACAAGATGGAATAGTAAGGAGGCAATATATGGGGAAAGTGACAATGATAGTTTATATTCACATATTGCCTTTAAATATAGATCATACCAATATTTCTAAAATATTAAAGAAGAAAAGATTTGAATCATATTATATTGACTTTGGTAAATCATGATTATGCCATAAATTCATAATATTTAACATGAATAATCAATAGCCTGTCATCCTAAACTAATAACTGGCGACAACATATACCAGCTACTCTGGAGGAACAAAGCCACAAAATCAAACTGATACTCTGGATGAACCTATTATAGATACTGTCGTAAAAAATTGATAACTCAGAAAAGAGATTTCTTGGAAGTTTATGAAAAAATTGTGACTACGATGTCAGGTAGAGGTGACTATTAAAAAATACGACAGCAATGGGATCTTTGGGGACCATTAATTATCTCGCTTATCACTGCTTCGATGGCAGCGTTTGGAACTTCAGGAGATATTGAAGAAGCCTTCACGAGTCTGTTCGTTGTGATGTGGTTGGGACCCTTAGTGATTGCATTAAATGCAAATTTACTCGGTGCTAAAGTGTATTTTTTTCTAACTTAGAGGCATAATTCAAACTTCCTGCTTAATAATATACTGCTCAACTCCCATAATGATACTTTCAGTGGCAGTATTCATAATGAACTTTATCTTCCACTCTTTCTTCTTGAATTTGCTCCTATCAGCTGGAGCATTGATGTTTGTGATTAAGACAAATAAGGATTTCTTTAAATCGTTCATCCCTGATGACAGGTACTTGCTGAATCTTTATCCTGTCCTTCTGTTCTACAGTTTCATGTGCATTTTCATCTCCATGACGTGATAGTCAATAAATATATTTGTAAATTTTCAGTTCTTTTGAGTTCTCTATATATATAAATAAATAAATGATTAAGATATCTATGAATTATAGATGACCTCATTGACTTATTGACTTTAGTGACTTTGCAAATAACATTTCCATTGAATTTGTTTTTTAACCAAAAGTATTGATTATTCTTATTGTATTAGTAGTTTTAAAGTAACACAATATTTCTTCCTTCACCGTTATTCGTTTCATAATATTATCATTTTTATAAGGGTATATGTCCTTCCTTTTGAGCGAAAAAGTTCATCACTTCAGCAAAATTACTTCTTCCAATACAAATTGTAAGACAACCGAAGAAAATTGTTTTGGCAGCTCATCCTGCAAATGTAAAAACGATGATTTGGAGTTACAAATCATTCACTTAAAAGATAAAGCACATCAGTCTTTCATGCAAGTGTTGTAATATTTTAACTATGCAGACAGATTCAGTAGCTCCATGATGAAGAATTACAGCAAATACAAAAATAATATGAAGAGAAGGAAAACAATTACCAAAAAGAAATCAAAGACTTAAAAGCTTAGCTCGAGCTCGTCAAAAGTGAGAAAATAGCCCTTTAAAAAAACATGCAAAGGCATAATTGTGATCTAAATTCAACTGATATATTCCTTTCCAACATTGATCCTATCTCATGTGAATAAAACCAAAACAGCTATCTGGATTAATCCGAATTTAGCCAATTCCAAGATTTGGTATATGTAAAAAACAGTAACTATGATTTGCATTTTTTACGGAAGGAAATCTATAAAGAGAGTGCCTTTACGAATACTAACAAACAGCAAATAGACAAATTATTTAGAATTATCAAGTAGCTTAAAGATGATAAAATATTCTTACAAAAGGAGAAGGAGTATCTACAGAAGGAAAAAATATAAACGTAAAAAACAATGCAAAATTGTAAAAACTCCCTTTAAAATTGGAAATAGTAATCCAAATTTCTCAGTGATCATGTTAAAAAATTAGGTAATGATAAACTCTAACTTGAGAAAAAAATTAAAGAACTTTCAAAGTCAAGGATGACTCAAACAAGTAGTCCATAACCTCTCAGGCTTTTTTCACCTAAATCAAACATTTTAACTCATCCAAAAAACATGGCTATGGTAAAATCACAATGTCTTCCATCTCAAAATGATTTTGCTCTGTAAAAAAACGAAGTGAAGCATTTTGAATTATCAAAATGTTCGAATAAAGCATTATTTTCTCCAAAATCTGAAATAAATAAATTAGGGTCGGCTAAATTTATGATGACTTAATTAAATGAAAATAGAACTACCTTGAAAAATTCTATTTCTCTGAAGACAGCATTGCAAAGATCTCCGTGAAACATCATTATTTAATGATAATTTATGCTTTTAAAATCAAAACAATATATTAAATTTATCAGTTCAATTTTAATACCGTTTTGAGAAGAAACTTCTCCAATAAAAGATAAATTAATCCTCTGCTCTATTCTAACAGTTCCAGAACAATTAATGTCATATACGTCAACATATCATTGCTTAGTCGTACATAGATCTCCAAAGTTAAAAATTTTGGTTTTGATTTCTTTAGTTTCCCTATTTCTATTTAACTCATTTTGAATTTACATTATAGAGTGATTTAAAAAGATAATCAACAAAAAATTGGGCTTCAAATTCGTTTAGCTGTTCTCAATTTAAGAATTAAAAAATTTAGAGTTTTTATTCGCTTTGCCTTATTCTTGCTCCTTTTTTTATTTTTCAGATAGCCTTTTAAAACTCATATATCTTGCGATTTTGCCTCCTGAAAATTGGAGCGTAACTCTTAAAAGGTATATGTAAAAAAATCTAGAATTCGCAGCATCAATAGTTTCCTGAATGCTTTAAGACGTACCATTGTACTGTGGAGCAAATATTTTCTTGCTAAATAAGGCTAGCTTAACATTTTACAAAGAATTAATTATTTTTTATTTGAGGAAAAAACTGCTGGATTGACCTTCGTTTTCGCATTATGAAAGTTTTATTAATTATTCTATTTCAAAAGAATAATATTTTAGTTAATGTGTCTAAATTATAATTAAGTATCTTATTTCAGTAGCAGCATTTCATCTTTTATTTTGTAATCACGAAAATGAGAATAATACTCCAAACTGTATAAAGACCTTCCAAAGATATGGGAAAAAATTAAATATATCTATTCATACTTCCCAAATAATCAGAATATATATTCTTGATTGATAAATCAAAACGAGCAAATATTGCATAAAATACAAAACCCTACTCCATTAGTTCCATTAGTTCCATTAATAGTGGTGGTACACGACCAGCATCCAGATCCAGTCCTGCTACTATTATTTATGTCAGTACATATTGAAGAATTAACAGAAAAAGTACAAGATGTAGAATTTAAATTTAGAAATAAATTATTTGAAAAGCAACCTGCTGATGCAGGAAAACAATATTCACAATAGCCACAGTATCCAATAGTGCTATTTATATTACACCCAACGCACATATATCCCTTTATAGTATTATTATTTTTATCTGTGCAAAATTCACATTGAGTATTGGATGATGAACCAGAACATCCGGTGCATGAAGTCTCATTAAGAATTAAAATTCTTTGAATCCCCGGCCCGCATATTGCAGTAATCCAGGTAATTGTAGATGTACTCACAGGACTTTGATTGTAACTTGAGCTTATGTTAGTCAGAGTATTATTTAGATTATTATACAGATTTTGTAGGTTAGTCAAATTATTATTTATATTATTCTCCAAATTTTGCCGGTTAGTCAAATTATTATTTAGATTATTGTACAAATTTTGTAAGCTAGTCAGATTATTATTTAGGCTATTGTACTAATTTTGCAAGGGATTATCATTGTATTGATATGTCTTATTACTAAGTATTAAATAAGTAAGACCAACCGATAAAGATCCCACGACGATTGCAGTAATAACTACTGCGATAACTATTGCCCGTACTCCAAATTTAGAAATATTTGTATCTCTTAACGCATCATCTGAAATTGATCCAGAGCGACTACTAATATCATTTCTAACAGCTTAAGGTTATCTAATTTCAAAATTTATGTGGCTATCATTTTCATTTAAATCTACAATGACCATACTTTTATCTCTGTGAAGTGGTTGCTTATCACGATTTGCTATCATTAATAAATATTATCATACAAGCAAATTATATTTAATTTTCAAATAAAATTAAGTCTACATGAATCAAATAATAAAAATAATGCCTAAATTATTAAATTTTAATTCAATTTGGTAAAAATAAGAAATGCAAAAGATCAGTCTTTAAAAAGGGCTAAATTTTGGATACTATAATTATATGTAATTTCAATCAATAATATTTTATTTATAGAAAGCCTTTCACCAATTTTTTTTAGAAAAAAATGTAAGAATTAAGTTTGAACTCTTTAGTTAATGTTAGTACTGAAATGATTTGCGAGCAAATAATATTCTATTTTTATATTTCAGAATTAAATTGATTTTAGATCAAATCAAATGAAAAAGAATATATTCGTACTTTTAACAGCAAATTTAGTCTCTTTCTAACAACAAAATTTAGCTTGAAGAACTTATAGTCCCAATTAATATTGGAATATTTACTTAAAATTTGGATATAGAATCTACATAAAAAATTATCATAAATTTAACACATATTATGACATATGATTATATCTGCTAATAAATTTATGATAAGTTGTGCAACATCATTTACTGGCGAGCTTACTTTCAGTTGACAAATTCTTGGAGTTGCAGCGATTGTAGATTTATTTAAGCTAAATAATGAAATTTTTAAGGGTAGCCTACTTTTTTGATAGTTTCATGTTGAACTTCGCCTAGGAGATGTGCCCCAACACGTTATCAAGCAAATATTGATTGATCATGATTAAATTATCGTCTTTCTTACTTGTTTTCTCAGAGCCAACATAAATGTCTTCTTCAGTTTTTTGAGGATTTGAATTATTTACTTCTTCAACGTCTGCCTTTTTTTCAGTGATATTTATTTCGAAAAACTCCATAAACTCTGAAGAATTGTATTAAATTTGTCTGTGCTCCTCAGTTTTTTAAATAATGTTTGGAATTATTTATATAATTTCACTATAGAAATAAGCCCGACTTATAAACTAATTCATCTTTTTATTACAGATTAACACATAATTTTATGTTTTTTTAGCTGAAAGCAAATTCTATAAAGCTTATTTATAGTAGTGCTGCACCTATCGCTGCTCTTGAGGAATACTTTTAGCAGCTTTATTCTGTTTTTTGGGCACTTATGGCTCAGGAGGAGTCATCTTCTCAATGAGTTAAAGATCCAATTTATCAATATCTTCTTGAGTTAGAATATGAATTTTCTATTTCAGTTTATCAGTTAGCTAGAGCAAAGCTGACTCTTAGAAATTATCGGTAAAAGCCAAGGCTTGTTTTGGAGAATAAAGAGTGTACTCACAAAAATCAGAAATGAGTTGATTGGCATAACTTTTAAAGCTATTTTTATTGAAGCAAGAGCTGAATATATGACTGGAAATCAACGAAAGTGAAAAATTCCATAAAGAGTCTTCCTTAGTGAGGAAGGATGATTCTCGATGCAGGAGGGACTTGCCATTGCCAGTGACTAAAATATTGCCATTAATACCTTCATTTATTGTATTTTTAATTTATATTTGAGTAAATTGCTACTAATCCACAATAATTGAGTACGGGCAATCTTTTGCTTCAATAAGTAGACCCAAAGATTAAATGAGGGTATCGATGTGTACCAAAGGAATATGATTGTTGCCTCCTCCACAAAGAATCAATTGCCCACCACCCAGTGAAGTTAAAATTTCACTTTGAATTTAGCAACTATCTTTACCGTAAATGAATCCTGCGCATAAAACAGAAGCTTTAATATTTTTAAATTTATTTAAGCTTAAAAGCATATTTTCCAGTTCGTAGTTTTTGATGAAAAAATTATTTGATATTCTGTTTTGATATTAATGGTCTTGGTATTTTATTTTCTTCCAACTGTTTTCATCTAGAGCTGCTGCCATAAATTTTTCCCGATCTCCAACATCTTTTTCAGCTTAGTAGGTTTGCATACCCTCCCAAGTCATCACTGTGGATATTCCTATGATTCTCACCATTTTTGTCATACTCTTGTTGATACTTTCGAAGACTTTCATTATGCTTAATGTACATTTGATGATAATCTCGGCTTAATTAGTCGGTGTTCTGAGGTTTAATATAATGACATCACAATCTAGAGAGGATCTACAAGCAAGTTGAGGCTATTTAATAAACTAAATATTCAAAAGTATACCTATATTGTTTGATATACTCCATGGATTTGGGGATGCCCCAAAGCTGTTCCAACAATAAGAGCGTAATTTTCGAGATCTAGATGGTCGTCACGAAAGAATTCCACGAGATGATAACCCAGTGGAGTATCAATATCAGAGATGTAGATCTTCTTGTTCATTTTCTATTTAAACTTAC
>Ga0302191_10000222_pt1 | contig 34714 bp, 34 predicted proteins | sample II_Bog_E3_1_FD_198775 | JGI IMG/M metagenome (GOLD analysis project Ga0302191, IMG submission 198775) | Peat permafrost microbial communities from Stordalen Mire near Abisko, Sweden - II_Bog_E3_1 | ecosystem: Environmental > Terrestrial > Soil > Wetlands > Peat | place: Sweden: Abisko...
TCTCCTGCCCCTTTCCACTTTCGACGTTGGTTCTGAACTAAGGCCCCTTCCCTCCGCTGGCATTACCCAGCCTCCTCAGGACTGCGGCCTTTCCGCCACCCCATCGCGCCCGGCCTGGCCGTCACCGGCCGTCACCGGCTGCTGGTTGGTCGATCCCTTGACCACGCAATGGGGCTTCCCGTGTTGCATCGATCTTCCTCTTGCATGCATGCTGTCGCCATTACCCCGGTGGAATCGCAAAGTTCATCTTTCTTCTCTTCCTTTGCGATATCAGCCTTCCCCGATATCACGACAGGGCGACTTCCACATTAAGGCTTTCGAGGCCTGCTCAGCGTTCACTCACGTTACGGCCTGCATACTCACCGAGTCACTTTCATGACCATCTACACCGGAGGCTTCAGCCGTTTCGTTACCTCCACGACTGCTCCGATTGTTACCGGCTGGAACGAAAGTTGCCGGGCGGGATTTGCACCCGCTGAAAGACCGTGCCTTGGCACGGCGCACGCGATAAGGTCCTTTAGCCTTGCGTGCCAGACGCTTTTGCGAGGGACAGATGGTCCGATGAGGGCAACTCGTCGTAGGGCGCGAATTTGCCGCCGGGCTCGAATGCTTTGAGGTCGACGAACGCTTGTTCGATGGCGTAGCCGCGGCTGCTCATGACGAAGATGACGGAGTCGGTCTTGGCTTGGACGAGGCTTGAGATCTCCTGGCACTGCATCATGAAGCCGCCGTCGCCGGCGATGACCAGCGGCCGCTTGCCGCTGCCGAGCGCAATTCCCAGGGCCGAAGCGGTCTCGTGTCCTAACGAACCCCAGGCAGCCTGGGCGACGAACGCATTCGCCGCGGCAATCTTCACCATTGCCTACGGCATTGTCGGCAGCGTCGCCATGTTCAGCATTGTTTGGATGCGTTTCTTCAGGTGGCCAGGAGAGGCGACGATTAGAACTCTCGTGTCCAGCAACCTTCGGGCGACAAGAGTGGGTGGGCGCGGCTCGCCGAAGCGAATTCCCAGATTAGGTTAACGGAGACGACTCACATGACGCGCCAGAACCCTCATCAGCTCAACCGAAATGAGGACTCTTGCTGCCACGCTTCAAAGCGTGTGGTGGAATGCTATGAACCAACTGAGGATTTCTGGGCTGACCCTGCACGTTCAGCCCAATTGCCCACTTCGGAGATTTGTTGGAAGAATTGGTAGCAATTTGGTAGCAAATAGCGCCGATTAGGCCGGTTTTGCCGACTTTATCGGCTTCTAACCCCTTTGCCGTCAACAAAACAGCCCGCCGACACCACCTTCACACGGTGGAAGTCGCAGGTTCGAATCCTGCAGCGCCCACCATATAAATCTATAACTTACGGTCATTACAGTCGAAGAAATCAACCCAGATTTATTGCACCGTTGCAGTGTGCGTTTGTAGTGCCACAAGAAACTGACCTTGCGCTGCTCGTGCTTGGTCCGAGTCCTGCTGTGTGTACAGATCCAGTGTTGTCTGAATTCGGCTATGCCGCAGAATCCCCTGCACCGTCTTCGGCTCAACCTTCGCCTTGTTCACCATCCAATTGGAAAGAGAATGGCGGAGATTATGCAAGCCAAACCGGTGCCCTTCGGACACCTGGACTCCAACCCCAATGGCAGCCGTACGGAGGTGATCCGCTACAAACACAGAGGGCGAAATCGGAACCTTCCCGTTTGCCTTGAAAGAAGGAAACACGAAATCCGTGTCCCTTCCATAAGGCGTCCGTGAATGCCAAGCTTTCAAATGGCGCCCCAGACGAGGGTGCAACGGCACAAAGCCGTCTGAACGTGTCGTCTTGGTCGCCCCGTCTTTTCCTCTTAACCAGCGTTTGGATACCCGTTGATCACCACCCGGTCAAACAGTTGAATATAAAGAGAAGCAGGCTGCCAAACAGCTCGGTGAATGTCTCCACCGGTCGTCCTCCGGTGTTCTCGTCCTGCCAACTAGATCATCGGCCATACGGCCGGTGGTGGAAAGAATTTCAAATATATTTGGCCAGGGAAATCCGTCGGTACATTACCAGAGTGCGTCGTTCTGGCACAAAAGAACTGGCACAAAAGAGGGATAGGCGCTGTTTCAGCCGATAGAGTAGCATGACATCACCTTTCCTTTATCAGTCGTATCACGTCAACTTTCCACTACTTGATGGGCGGGTTGCGCGAATCCGAGAAAGAGTCAGCAAGCCATGAGCAAGATCGGACTTTTTTCCGAAGACCGTACGCTGTTCCCGCTTCTTTCTTCCGCACTCGGAAAAGAATTTCAGGTTCAGTTGGAGTCGAATGAGGAGGCGATGAACAACCTTCTCGCAGCCGGGGGCTGTGACGTCATGATTCTAGATCTGACCACTAGTCCCGATTCGTTGCAAGAGCAGCTTGAGTGTTTTAATCGCTTGATCGCTTCGCAGGTTCCGTCGGTAGTCATGGGGGATGATACCTTTCGGTCGACCGCGTTTGAACTCGTTCGGGCGGGAGCTTTTGGCTACTGCCGCAGGCCCCCCTCGATTCGAGATCTCAAGACCATGCTGAACCATGCCTATGAGAACTCCACCCTGAAGCAGCAGTTGCAAACTGTGCAGCAGCGCTTGGAGGAGCCTGTCAGTTGCGACCGGCTGATAGGCGCAAGTCAACAGATGCAGAGGGTTTATCAACTCGTGCGTCGCGTGACCAACCTCAATGCCTCGGTACTCGTGACCGGCGAAAGCGGAACCGGTAAGGAACTGATAGCTCGTGCCATTCACGATCTTGGATCACGCTCCAGTTGTCCGTTTGTGGCTGTTTCCTGCGGCGCTATCCCCGAAACGCTGATTGAGGCTGAGCTGTTCGGGCACGAAAAGGGCGCCTTTACCGGTACAGTAGGGGCGCGCGAAGGGTACTTCGAGCAGGCTGAAAACGGCACGTTATTCCTGGATGAGATAGGGGACCTGAGCCTTTTTACTCAGGTCAAGCTACTGCGCGTGCTGCAAGAGATGAAATTCAGTCGCCTGGGCAGTAACAAGCTCATCCCGTTGCGGGCACGCCTGGTTTTTGCCACTCACCGGGACTTGGGCAAAATGGTTGCCGAAGGGAAATTCCGGCAGGATCTTTTCTACCGCATCAACGTGATGCAGATTGTTGCGCCGCCGCTTCAGGAACATTCAGAGGACATACCCCGCATTGCTAAGCACTTCCTTGGGCACTATGCGGAGATGTTTGAGAAGCCAATGGTGGATATTGCGCCGGATGCATTGGAACTGCTCCAGAGCTACTCGTGGCCCGGCAATGTGCGCGAGCTGGAAAATGTAATGCAGAGGGCCATTGTCCTTGCCTCGGGTCAGACCGTTCGAGCGGAAGATTTGACTCTGAACTCCGAAAGGACCGAAGTTGCCACTATTGGTGAAATTGTGGACATCGGCGACTATCAGGTTACAGGCTCTTTTGAGCGGCAGCTCCACGAGTACAAGATCAAACTGGCCGTGGCCGCAGTTCGTGAGAACAATGGGAACAAAACGCTGGCTGCACGCAGCCTGTGCATCTCTCGCGCATATTTGCATCGTTTGATTAGGCTCGCTGAAGCAGACCCAATTTGTGATTTGGACATCCCGAGCGCGGCAAATGCCTGAGCGCGGCATAGTTGACTGTCCATTCGGGCATTCCATGCGGCGCGGCGGAAGCCGTGCCCCTTCAAAACAGGCGAACTAATGATTGCCTTTGACTTGTTCAGAGTTTTCTAAGTGTGCTGATTGTAATTTGGCGGCCCGGCAATGACTAAACCGCTCGTCCCCTTGCCGTGGATATACCAGCAGCACCAGGCTGTTTCATGGATTTGCTTGTCGGGCCGCTCAATCAAATCCTTGTAAACAATCTTTCCGAATAGATATACCTTATCTTCCCAATCCTCGATGCGCCTTAGTGCTTCGTCTGACTGGCAAAGCCCCTTTAAATCCTCCCGGCAGAATGGCTTGATTGCTGTCGACTCCCCCGGAAGAAGAATGATTGGGGCAAGCGGGAAGTCTGTTTTCTCATTCTGATACTCAGGGATACGGGACAGGCGCGATTCATCGATTGCAATCATGATCTGCTCCGCAGTAGAGACAACCTGGGCGGGTGTCCGGCCGCGGTTTGTGGCGATTACCGTAAATGAATTCGCAATGCTTGGGGATGGCTCGACGGAGATCAGGAGCCAGGGCCTTTCTGCGTCGCGGAGGGCTTGAGCGCTCAACAAAGAAGTTTCGGCGTGACGGGCGGCAGCTTCAGCGGCAACTTCGGCGGCGCGCGTCTGTCGTTCGATCTTTTTCAGCGTAGAAAGGGCGAGTATGATTCCGATGAACCCCGCAATGGCCAGCACCAGATTTGCCGCCCATGCGATTCGATCGTGCAGCTTCCACGGCACAGGCGCTGGAGCCGGGATACTGACCATGATGCGAGGCTGCTGGTCTTCGCACGGGCCGCCATTGCAGTCGGTCTTGGCGGATGGGCCGCCTTTGGCTGGTGAAGTGGCGCTGGAAGGAGTGGCGCTGGAAGGAGTGGAGCTGGAAGGAGTCGGCCGATGAACGTCTGAAGGGTTGGTCGCTTGACCGGAGAGTGTCAAAGGCGCCTGTATGATGGCCAACAGCATAGTTACCGTTGCCAATGCCTTTAACATCATGGCGCAAATATATCACATCAAAATGCCGCGCGACGACTTATTGTCAGTTATGCCATTGCTTGATTTTCCAATCTGAAGCAGTATTTCCTGTTAAGAAAGTTTGGGCTTACTGAATCCTCCGGTGGGAAGCGTTTTCAGAGACCGAAGACTCTACAGCCACAGCGCGAGACAGGTACGGGCACTGGCTCTGACCTGCCTTGCACTGTGCTTTTAGGTTGCTCAAATCACCGAGTGATGGCGAAGCGAAAGCGTTTCGGAATTCGCAGTCAAGTTGCTGTCGACGGCCGCGGCGGCCTTGCGGCCTTCCGCGATGGCCAACATGACCAGCGACTGCTCGTGTCGCATATCGCCCGCGGCAAAAATGCACTCGACCGAGGACATGTACCCGTGCCTGGTGGCCACGTTGCCGCGGTTGTTCAGGGCCTGCCCCATCTGCTCGATCGTGCCCGAGCGCACAGGGCCGAGCACCAAAACGCCGGCAATCTTCAGGTTATAAAAGACTTGCAGAATGCGGCCCAAGAGCTGACCTGTAACCGGAGGTTTAACTCTGCGATTTGAATAGGCTTAGAATGTTCTCGACTCATCGATCCTAACAATCGCGGCACCAACACCTCCAGATCGGCGGATCGAGAAGATAACGGTTCTTCTGCGCCGGATCACGCCAGATGGCACCTCGTTCGCCATAATCAGCCGCGCAACGCTGTTTGCGCCGTAAGGCATCCCCCGCAGGGTGTGTACGCCCCGATTCACTCCTGCCCCGGCCCGTATACATCTGTGTACACCGCCTCGGACCGTGCGACGCTAACCGTTTGAATTTATGCGTTTTTCCCCATCATCGATTTGGCCGGGCAATTGCTAACAAGAAGGCTGTTCCTGAACGCAAAGGGAAAGGAGTTGAGGTATGCACTCATTTGCCTGGTGGCCAATTCTCGCTGTACTAGCTGTGGCTACCTTCACGGATCTGCGGAGTCGCAGCATCCCGAATTGGCTGGTGCTGCCTTTCTTGCTTGCGGGCATTGCAGTCTCGGGCTGGCTTCACGGCTGGCATGGAATCGGCCAAAGCTTTGCTGGTCTTGGACTTGGCATTCTGATTTACGGATTTTTCTTCTGCCTGGGAGGCATGGGAGCGGGCGACGTAAAGCTTTGCGCCGCGATCGGAGCCTGGATTGGACCAGGGCAGTTGTTCATCGCACTTGTTTTGACAGGCATCGTCGGGGGAATCATGGTCCTATGCTGGGCAATCTTCGGTGGTTTTTTCAAAGAACTCTTCACGGGCACGAGCGATCTTGTCTTCGGTTGGAAAGAGCGCAGATCGGATGGTACCTCAGAATTGGTACTTTCCAATCCTTTGAAGCGCAAGATGCCCTACGCCCCGGCCATCGCCATAGGAACATTGATTTCATTTTTGGGCCGATAAGGGATAGGAGCATCGTGTTCAACGCGCAGACGACCCATCTGTCAGGTTGACCGACAATGAACGTTGCATGCTCCAGGGAGTATCAATCCAGTGAACTCGAACTCTTTCTCAAAACTCGACCCCCAATACCCCGACGCACTTGGCGAAGAGGTTCTGACGATTGCGCTGATCGGCCCGGACGAGTCGCGCCGCAATGCGGCATTCATTACCCTCTCCGGATGCCGGGGTTGCGTCATCCACGAGTCTTCTTCCTATCCTCCCAGCCTTGACGATCTGCCCAGATTGCTCGATCAGAATCACGACGTCATCGTCATCGACCTGGACAGTGACCAGGAATACGCTCTCGAACTTATCGAGAGTATTTGCGCCAGTGGCTCGACAACCCTAATGGTCTATTCGGCGAAAGCTGATTCGGAACTTTTGGTCCGCTGCATGCGTGCGGGGGCGCGTGAGTTTCTTACTCTCCCCTTTTCCCCCAGCACCATGGCGGAGGCACTGGTTCGAGCAGCAGCCCGGCGCCCTGCTGCTCGGCCTCCCAAGAAGTCGAATGGCAAGTTGTTGGTGTTTATGGGCGCCAAGGGTGGCGCCGGAGTCACTACTCTTTCTTGCAACTACGCGGTGGCTTTGGCAAAGGAGTCAACCCAGAGCACTCTGTTCATCGATCTTGACCTCCCTCTGGGAGACGCCGCACTCAATCTGGGAATCACCGCTGAATATTCCACCGTCAACGCTCTGCAGGATTTCAGCCGGCTGGATTCGAGTTTCCTCTCCAAGCTCATCGTCAAACATAGCTCGGGAGTCTACGTTCTGGCAGCTCCGGGCAAGTTTCCCTTGGTCAGCTCCCTCGATGAAGCCATCGACAAGTTGATCACCGTAGCCCGGCAGGACTTTGATAATGTTGTCGTCGATATTGGATCGAGACTCGACTTAACCAGCACGTCTCTCTTCAAAGAGGCCTTCACCATCTATCTGGTCACCCAGGCCAGCATCCCTGAGTTGCGCAACTCAAATCGTCTCATATCGCACTTCTTCCCGGCCGGCGGTCCAAAACTTGAAATCGTGATTAACCGCTATGAAGCTCGCTCCCTGGGTATCACTGACGAACAGATCACGAAGGCTCTCACCAGGCCAGCGCAGTGGAAGATCCCCAATGACTACGGCGCAGTGCGGCGAATGCAGACAACCGCCACCCCGCTCGCGCTGGAAGATTCACCCATTTCACGGCAGATTCGGCAGATGGCCAGATCCGTTAATCCAATGCCTGCTGTTCCCGTAAGGAAGAAGGGCTTCACCTTATTCGGATGACACACCTTTGGATAGTGACTGTGTCTGGATGGAAGGAAAAGCATGGAACTGCCTAGCCTGGAAAAATACAAATCGGAGATACACCAAACCCTGATCTCGAAGCTGGATCTGGAGAAGTTGTCGCGCATCAATTCCAGCCAGGCACGGCAGGCAGTTGCCGGCATCATCAAGGAGATTATTAGCGATCAGCGGGTGCCGCTGAATTTCGAGGAGCAGGAAAAGATCCAGGCAGACCTTCTCGACGAAGTCTTTGGTCTTGGCCCGCTTGAGCCCCTGCTCAGAGATTCAAAGATTTCAGACATCCTGGTGAATGACAAGGATCATGTATTCGTTGAGAAGGGCGGGATGCTTCAACGAGTCGATACGGCGTTTAGAGATGATCGACACCTGATGCAGATCATCGACCGCATCGTGTCCCGCGTGGGCCGCAGAGTGGATGAGTCCTCACCGATGGTCGATGCTCGCCTGCCCGATGGTTCTCGCGTCAATGCCATCATTCCGCCTCTCGCGCTCGACGGACCTTCCTTGTCAATCCGCCGCTTCGGGACAGGCCCACTGGCCGCAAATCAGTTAGTTAATTTGAAGAGCATATCTCCGGAGATGATGGAGGTTCTCTCCAGCGCAGTCCGCGCACGTATCAGCATCCTGATTTCCGGCGGCACCGGCTCCGGCAAGACCACGTTCCTGAACATCCTGTCACAGTATATTCCGCGCAGCGAACGTCTCGTCACCATCGAAGACGCTGCCGAACTCAGGCTCGCTCAGGAAAACATTGTCCGGCTCGAAACCCGCCCACCCAACATCGAAGGGCTGGGGGCCATCCGCCAGCGTCAGTTGCTGATCAACTGCCTCCGCATGCGCCCCGACCGCATTATCATCGGCGAGGTACGTGGAGAAGAAGCTTTCGACATGCTTCAGGCCATGAATACTGGCCATGAAGGTTCAATGACCACAATTCACGCCAACACACCCCGCGATGCTATTTCTAGGCTCGAATCCATGGTCGCGATGGGCAACATGAATATGCCTGAAAAGTCGGTTCGCCAGCAGATAGCTTCGGCCATTACTATCGTCGTCCAAGCCAGCCGAATGAGCGATGGGACCCGCAAAATCACGAGTATCTCCGAGATCACCGGCATGGAAGAGAACGTCATCAGCATGCAGGAAATTTTTAGTTTCAACAGGAAAGGAATCGGACCAGATGGCAAGGTTATTGGTACATTCCAGCCTAGCCACATTCGTCCCAGGTTCCTCGATCGGCTTCGCATCGCGGGCGTCGTCCTACCGCCAAGCCTTTTCGAGCGCGAAATGCAGGTCAACTGAGTAGGCGGAGGGTCAACGGATATGGGATTGATCATCGGGGTTGTATTCTTAGGCGTGTTCGCGGTCATGGCGCTGCTGATGATCGCCAGCGGGACCGAAGCCTCTCAGCAGGCCAAACAGGTCAACGCCACGCTCGACTCAGTTCTCGCTACCGACATTGCGGAGAAGCACGATAGCCTGATTGATATTCGCAAGATTGAATTGCTCAGCGGCATCCCCTGGCTCAATCGCAGGCTCCTGAAGTTCGAAGTGGCGCCGCGCCTCCACAATCTGCTCCACCAGGCTGGTCTAAGTTGGACGGCGGGAGGCCTACTTTCCGGTTGCGGGGTATGCTTTGCCATCCCGGCACTCCTTGTAAACATACGCTTCCATTCAGTTCCCTTGTCTCTGTTGGTAGGATTGCTTCTGTTCCCCGCTCCTTTCATTTGGGTGATTGTCAAGCGGAACAAGCGTTTTGACCTCTTTCAACAAGGGTTACCTGAAGCACTTGATTTGATGGTTGGCGGGCTACGCGCCGGGCATAGTCTCATTGCCGCAATGGGCCTGGTGGCTCGTGAGTGCCCCGACCCGGTCGGCAGCGAATTCAAGACGTGTTTCGAGGAGCAAAACTATGGCCTTGAACTGAAAACAGCGTTGCATAACATGATCATTCGCATTCCGTTGCAGGAACTCCGAATTGTCTCAACGGCGATCATGATCCAAAAGGAGAGCGGGGGGAACCTTGCTGAAGTCCTCGATAAGACGGCTCATGTGATTCGGGAGCGATTCCGCCTGAAGCGACAGGTCGGCGTCCATACAGCTCAGGGACGTCTTACTGGTTGGATACTCACCCTTCTTCCTGTAGGGCTGGGAGTTGTTTTATACATCTCCAACCCAAAGACGATGAGCGTCTTGTGGACAAACCCACTGGGCATCAAACTCCTCTGCGCGAGTATCGTAATGCTGGCGATTGGCGGATTGATTATGCGCAGTATTGTGAACGTGGACGTGTGAAGGGAGCATATGTTACTTACAATCCTTGTATTTTGCGCCGTCTATCTGCTCATCGCGAGCGGCGGGCTGCTCCTGTTCTATCGCGAAGACATGTTTCAAAGAGTCTCCGAGGTGATTAACCCCACTCACAAGCCGAAGACACTTCTGAGCACCATCCAGCAGACAGGTCTTTCGATCGGTGGTGTCGTGGAGTACTTCGATCACGTCATACCGAAAAGCCAAACCGAAGTTTCGGTTACCTTGCAGCATCTCATCAGGGCTGGATATCGCAAAGAGTCGGCGGTCAAGATATTCAATGGCTCAAAGGTATTGATTCCCCTCCTGCTCTGTGCGTTAGCACTGGTCACCGGACTCGGAGCTATGAGCCCGTTTTTCGTTTATGCCGGCGCTTTGGGCCTCGGATTCCTGTTGCCGGATTTCTGGCTGGGAAAGCAGATTTCCAAACGTCAAAAACGTATTCAGCGTGGCCTTCCGGACGTGCTGGATCTCCTGGTTATCTGCATCGAGGCAGGACTGAGTCTGGACCAGGCAACAGCGCGCAGCGCGGAGGAGTTGATCAAAGCTCAGCCCGAACTTTGCGACGAATTGCGCATTGTCGTACTCGAGCAGCGCGCGGGGCGTCCGCGTGCTGACTCCTGGAAGCACTTGGCGGAGCGTACCGGTGTGGACAGTGTGCGCAATCTCGTCTCGATGCTGGTTCAGTCTGAGCAGTTTGGAACCAGCATCGCCCGGACATTGCGCCTTCATTCGGACACACTGCGAACCCAGCGTGTTCAGGCAGTGGAGGAGATGGCGGCCAAGACGACGGTCAAGATAGTCTTCCCCCTTATTTTCTTCATCTTCCCCTCGCTTTTTCTGGTCGTTTTGGGCCCCGCAATCCTTGCCATGCTCGATACGCTCAAGGGGGCCAATCATTGAGGAAGGAGGAAGCTAAATGGACAGTGTCATGATCATTCGAATTGTTGCCGGCGTTCTGTTTGTTGCCGTGATGGTTATTCTCGTTCAGCGCCGCCGTGCGCGTGTCAAGTAGTTCAAAAACACGTGTGTTTTAGCCGGGCAGTGAAACTTTCATCAGCTTCACTGCCCAGCAGATCGAGGGTCTCGCCGTGCGGGTGTCGCATGAACCTGTTCACGCCGAGGGACGAATTCAATCTGCTTTTCTGAGAAAGGGGGTCGTTATGGACAGTGTCATGATCATTCGAATTGTTGCCGGCGTACTGTTTGTTGCCGTGATGGTTATTCTCGTTCAGCGCCGCCGCGCGCGGGTCAAGTAGTTCAAATGCACGTGTGTTTTAGCCAGACAGCGAAACTTTCATCAGCTTCGTTGCCCTGCGGATCGAGGGCCTCGCCGTACGGGTGTCGCAGGAACCTGTTCACGCTGAGGGACGAATTCAATCTGCTTTTCTGAGAAAGGGGAGTCGTTATGGACAGTGTCATGATCATTCGAATCGTTGCCGGCGTACTGTTTGTTGCCGTGATGGTTATTCTCATTCAGCGCCGCCGCGCGCGGGTCAAGTAGCTGGGAATTCACTTGCGTTGCAGTCATACCGTGAAGGCGCACAAACTACGCTGGCCTGCGGGCCGGAGACTTCGCCGCTTAAGCGCCGAGTGTGTCCGAGCCCGTTCAGGCTGACCAACGAATCGATTTAGCTTTTGTGAGAAAGAGGGCTCTCGATGGACAGTGTCATGATCACCAGAATTGTTGCCGGAGTTCTGTTTGTTGCCGTGCTGGTTCTTCTCGTTCAGCGCCGCCGCACGCGGAGTAAATAGCAAGGGGTTTACACCAGGCCCGGTAGTGTCGTTAAGTTGCGCGGGTTCAGTTGGCGGGCATGGAAGTTCGATGGACCGGGACATTCCCCGCTCTGGCGGTGACTGTCTCTTTATCCTGCTTTGACAGCAGGCAGTGTGTGTATGCTCCTTCTCGGATATCTTGCGGATGGATTATCGTGCTCCCGCCGGTTGGCTCGAAGTACGTTCTTGACATTGTGATCTGCGAGAGAAGACTTGCATGAACGTACTGGACTGAAGAGGATGAATAGGCAACGGGAAATCCAAGAGAGATCCCGGTTGCCGGGTGGTAGTCGAGGGAGAGGCCGCATGGAAATACCGAATTATTGCGCATACAACCATACTCGCGAATGCTTTCTCGCCATGAAGGTTGTGGATGCAGATATCCAGTACGCGAACCTCAAGGATCTGATCGCTACCCTCACACTCAAATCCTGCGAGGGCCTCTGGATGGTCCCGTTTACGGGACTCCCTGCGAAGGGTTTGGCAATGCCGGTCGATCTGGTTTATCTGGACGACACATACAGAGTTATTGATGTAGTCGAGTCGCTCCTCACATCCCACGATGCCCCTTTGAATCCAAAGGCAGCGAGCGTTCTGGTACTGCCGCCCCACACCGTCTATTCTTCCCAGACGCAGTGGGGCGACCTGCTGGCGATTTGCATAGCCGGGGAGATGGAGCGGTGCCTGGAGAGACTATCCAAATCGGACGGCCATCCTGGAGCCATGTACAGCGCCGCTCTCTTGAGGGGAACGCCCCTCTGGAGCGGAGGCCCCGGCCTTCTGGAACTGGAGAACCGGTCCAAGGTTGAGCATTCCAAGTCTTCGCAGGCGCATGAATTTGACCTTATCGAGCCCGGGAGGGGCAGATCGCCACTTCCGAAGAACTGGTTAAAGAGATGGTGGTCCCCTGATCCCAGAAAGGCCCCAAGGGAGGCGGTAAGCGGCCTTGCCGCTTACTTCTGGACCGGCGCCCATCCAGTGGCACATCGTATTCGGGATATCAGTGGGTCGGGTTTGTACCTGGTGACAGAGGAAAGGTGGTACCCTGGCACCCTTGTACTCATGTCACTACAGAGGACCGACTGCGGTGTAGAGACCAAGGAGCGATCTATCTACGTTCACTCAAGGGCCGTCCGATGGGGCAACGATGGTGTGGGCCTCCAGTTTGTTCTTCCAGCTGCCTCGGATCCACGCATAGAAAAGAACCTCCTGATCGACGCGGCGGACAGGAAGGAACTCAACAGTTTCCTGGATAAGCTCAAAGGCAAAAGCTAGGCACGGATGAATAGTTGCTGAACGCGCCCATGATTGGGCGGGAGTTACACAGTCAACAGGCCGAGAGGAAACGCGATGAAGATACCAAGCGACCTGAGCGAACGAGCCCTGGTACTCATCCACGGTTTGCATCGGATTGCCGCGCCGAAGAACACGCGTACCGGATGCCAGGCCTTCCATAAGCGTGTTCTCGCCCGCCTGCGCCGCGACGACGGAGCCGCGCTTGTTGAACTCGCGTTTGTGTTGCCCTTGTTTCTGCTGATGATGCTGGGCATATTCAAGTTCGGGATTGCCATCAGCAACCAACTGACGCTGACACAAGCCGTGGGCAGCAGCGCACAGTTCTTGGCGCAAAGCCGAACCACCACCACCGATCCCTGCGGTGACACTTTCACGCAGCTAACAAATTCGGCGTCGAGCCTCAATTCGCAGAGCATCGGCTTTACTGTCACCATGAATGGCGTTACCCCTTCAATGACAGGGGACTCATGCTCTGGCCAGCAGACCAACCTGGTGCAAGCCACCCCCGTAACAGTAACGGCCACCTATCCTTGCGATCTCAGCGTCTACGGAGTTAATTTTGCACCATCCTGTACACTCTCCGCAACAGTAACTGAGTTTGAGTATTAACCCCAGAACCATCGAGGTGATTCCAGTGAGAAAGATCGGTATGTCTTTTGTCCGGGGCTTTCTATTTGATGAGCGCGGACAGTTACTGCTTTGGGCGCCATTGGTAATGATCGCTGTAATCGCAATTGCCGGGTTGACGATCGACGGCGGACAATTCTATGTTGCTCGCAGTCAACTCCAGAATTCGACCAACGCGGCGGCTTTGGCAGCCGCGGGCGGGGTGTACAACACCGGCACAACCAACAGCGCATCAGCCGTGGGACCCATCTACAGCAGTTCACCGGGGAATGCGAACTTCAACTCCAAACTGGGAAAAGTCGTCACGACAGTGACGCCAAAGTGCCTTAACATGCTGATGCCGGCTGGATTAAGCTGCGCCACGACCGGTGCCGTCAGTAACGCCGTGGTGGTCACCCAGACTGCGAGCGTGTCGACGCATTTCATGGCGCTATTTGGCGTCTCAAGCCTTTCAGTATCCACAACAGCCACCGCATCCATGCAGGGCATTTCGCAGCCTTGGAACGTGGCGATTGTGGTGGACTCGACGGGATCGATGAATGTGTCGGACAGCAACTGCAACGGCGGAGTCACGGAATTCCAGTGCGCATTGGAAGGTGTGCAAGCTCTGCTGGCGGCCACTAATCCTGTTTGTCCTTCGGGTTCCAGCACATGCCCCACCGGCGCCAGTTTCCGTGTAGCGTTGTTCACCTTCCCAAATGTATCAACGAACACGGTTCATATGGACATCGATTGCAGCGGCAACCCCACGGCGCTGCCGTACACCTTGCCCGCGCCGACGGCAACGTCCTACGCGCCGCTCACATATACGACGGGCGGTGCTAGTCCCAAGACGTGGACTGCGACATACGAAGTCACGTACCCCGTCAGTGGCACAGGTGTCACCAACGCCGCCACCGATGCGGACGCAAATGGCTTCGTGAGCGATTATTACGCCCCTTCCTCCACCTCTACTGGGGGATTGAACACGAGTTCCTCTATTGTTGGGGCGGTAGGGTACGGAGGCCCCAGCGGTAAAGCCGGTTGTCTGACATACACGCAGGGCATCGTGAACAGCAGTATTGGCAATACGTACATTGCGAGCTCAATCTATGCTGCGCAGTCGGCGCTGCACGCCGAGCAAATAGCCAATCCAGGGTCAAAGAACGCGCTCATTTTCCTCAGTGACGGCCAAGCCAACCTTTTCACGAATCAGTTCCCGAGCAACACTACGTCCAACGCCAGCGTAGGGTGCAACTCAGGGACTTACTCAGGCTCTGAATATAGTCTGAGGACATGCGGAACCAGTACCGCCTCGCAAACCGGAGCGGTCTATCTCACTCCCGCGACGGTCTCGTCAGCTCAGGCGGCGCTCGCATATGACACCCTCAGCTCCGCATCAAGTGCAACCGGACAAATACGAAGTGGAACGTCATTGGGGATATATCCGGATTGGTATGATCAGTGCCAGCAAGGGATCATGGCTGCCAAAGCCGCGACAAATGCAGGAACCAATGTGTACGCGGTGGCCTACGGTTCTGAAAGTTCCGGATGCGCCAGTGGATGGAATTACACTGATTCCTCGGTTGTCGCCACCGGCACTTACAACGTTCCTGTTACGCTCGCAGGGCTGATTCCATGCGTCTCGATGGAAGATATTGCCACTTCGATTGACCCTTCTACATCGACTTTCTATTCTGACTGGCAGCAGAGCGGAAGCGGCATTGACCAATCCTGCGTGGACAACTCGCATACGGCGGTGAGCCTGAGCGCCATATTTCAGTCAATCGCTGCAAACTTTCAGAATCCGCGCTTACTCCCTAACAACGCCTCATAGGCGCATTCAGTGAACAAACCCCCGCCTCCCGGCAGGTCCGCAAATAGGACCTGCCGGGAGGCGGGGGTTTGTTCACTGTATTTCCGGAATAATCAGCAGCACTTCCACGGTTGCAATCTGCCCATTCTGCATAGCTGGCCTGAATTGCCACTGCTGAAGCGCGTCCAGCACAAACTGGCCGTTCGCGAATTCCCGCGGAAAAGCGATGGTCAATCCCTCGAATCGTCCCTGTTGATTCACAAACCCATGAATCATGAGGGCATCGGCATTGATTTCACCGGGAAGGATGTCGGGCCGCACGATGTTGTAGGGCCAGGGTGGCTGGATGCGAGTGGTGTTTCCTGCCGACGCCTCATCGGCAGAGCGCGGAAGCGAATACTGAAGAATCCAGCTCTTCGCCAGGCCCACGTGCAGATAAACGGTGTACGTCAACCTTCCCAACGTTAGCTCAGCAGTCTCAGGAAATTTCTCTGCAAGCGAGGACCCCACCACCACCACTCCGAATTGGCCGTCCTTCGGCAACGTTATGCGTTCCACTGAAGGCTTGTTGCCCGAACCAGAGCCGGATGCAGCCCCCTGGTCGGACCCGTTTCTTGCCCCGCTCTGCCTGGCGCCGCCGCCTGAGCCGACTAGTTTATCTCCGGAGTTGCCTGTACTTTGTCCTGCACCCACTCCACCGGCTCTGCTGGCCGAATTGCCGCTTCCATCCACGGAGTGTTCGGCGGGGCTTCCAGGCGCCAATGCCCCCGTGGAATTATCAGGCCCACTCTCAGTAACGGGCGGGAGGGTGACAGTTCCGTTCGGCATACGAAGGTCAGAGAGTGACAGCACTGCAGCGGGAGATGTCTTTGCGGATGTCACTGAGGTCGTAACCGGCACGAGTTGAGTTGGTACATGCCCGTGAACAACCAACGGCGAAGTCGTACTGGGGAGAATCACTGCTTCCCGCGCAACCATGTTGGTGGGTGCTACGGCGATGTCGGCAAGATTCACTGCTTTATTGGGCAAATCCAGCGAAGGGCTTGCATCGGCGGTAGCGGGCTTTTGAGGCGGGGGCGGCAAGATCGTCTTGGCCGCAGTCTCTTCCGGCGTCCAAATCACTACATTCGGAACTCGGATTTCCTGAGAAAGTGTCAGATGAGATGAGACATTAAACTGCACCAGAGTCTGGGTCCCCGGCGCCAGCTGCGCAACTCGTCGCAATGCTACCGGTTGCTTAGCAGGACTTCCGCCCGCAGGAGGCGATTGTTCCGCGACTTGCGGGCCGGGATATACTACGCCGCTCCCGATAATCCGCCGCATCTGCGTCTCATTGGTATGTAGATCCAGTTGCCGCATGGAATATCGTTCGGCGAGTACTCGGTCTCTAATCTTCGGGCTGAACATGATCCCATAAGACAACATCCCAAGCGCAACTCCATGCACCAGAATCGAGGTCACGAAAGAGGTCGGCCGTTGGCCTAATTCCTGACGTTCCGAAAACAGTGTGATCGTAAAAGAAGGCCCCATGACTTGATGAATGTCCTCTAGCGCGCCACTTGATCCTTCATTACTTAAGCGGTCAAATCGCACGCACTCTCGCTACTTGGTGTAATTCTGAAAGAAGCGATGCCACCCTACAGATATGAATTGTAATCTGTTTCAGAGTAGATCATGGGAGACTTACCCATCTAAATCACCGTCCATACGGACCACGTTTCTTCTCGCAATCCTCGATGAAGCCTCAAGTCTGCTATCGGTTTCATGTCAACTCGACTGCAAGCCTCCAGTTTTTTCGTTGCGTCTTAAGATTATGTATACGATGGTGGTCTGTCTGGCTCACCTCGTATACAGTGGTTTACACAGCGACTCGCCGCTCCGTTAGCTTGGTCTGCCGTAAGTTATTCATTGAAATAGATAAAGACTCTACGTGAAGGATGGCACGCCACTTGCTAGATTAGGATTGCCACCGCTGGAAGCTGGGAATAACCTTGGTGTGACGCGGTTGGACCCGTGTTTGAACTTGTTTGGCTCTGTCAGCTCACTTCAGGCTCGAAGTGAAATCGAAACTTGTTTTAATGGACTCAGCAGTTTCCAAAAGGGACAGAAGGGTGGAGCTGGCCGCACAGCCAGTTCAAACAGGCTTCTAAATGAACCGAAGATTAGTTACGATACTTGTCGCCGCTTTCGTGTTAGCGAGCGCATGCTCATTTGTGGTGTACCGCCTCATACGCAACCGCGTGAGTACACAGCAAGTGGCTACGACACGAGTGGTTGCAGCTGCCGGGAACATCAAACTTGGCACCGTTCTCTCCGCGGCCAATCTGAAGACCATGGAAATCGCCGGAACGCCTCCAAAAGGCGCCCTGCTCAAGCAGGAGAATGCCATTGGAAGAGGTGTTGTCTCAGACCTCTACGAGGGTGAGCCAATTATTGAGAGCCGTTTGGCCGCTCCCGGCTCAGGCGGAGGGTTAGCAGCCACCATCCCCAACGGAATGCGAGCGTGCGCAGTCAAGGTGGATGAAGTTGTGGGCGTAGCGGGATTTGCTACCCCCGGAATGCATGTGGACGTTCTTATCTCTGGGGTGCCTCCCAACGCCCAGGGCCAGGCAGCCAATCAGGGCACCGTGACCAAAACCATCCTTCAGGACATACAGGTTCTGTCGGCGGGCACTGATTTTCAAAAAGATGCTGACGGCAAAGCGAAGCCGGTTCCGGTGGTGAACCTGTTGGTCACACCAGAAGAGGCTGAAACCTTGAGTCTGGCGACCAATGTAAGAATTCAGCTGGTGTTGCGGAATCCTCTGGATACAAAGGTTGACAAGATTGCCGGAACAGCCATGGCCAGCCTGTTTGCGGGTGATAACGGCACCCCGGTATCTGTCAGGCCCGTAGCGACCGCAAAAGTTGGGCACAAAACCGTACCCCGTGCATTTTCAATCGAGATCATCAACGGTTCAAAGCGGAGTGAAGAAAAATTTGCTTCTCCCGAGGAAAACAAGTGAGAGCAAGGGCTGGCATTAACATCGCATGGTTTAGCGCATTGTCTTTGGTTCTCTGCGCCTCGTTGGGGTTGCAGGCTCAAACCCCAGTGCCTGTTTCTCAACCCAGTGGAGTGTCCGGTCAGGATTCCACGAACGAACTCTCAGTTGCAGTAGGCAAAACCGTACTGGTTGACTGTGCGCGGCCGATTGCGCGAGTTTCGATCGGCCTGGGTGACTTCGCTGAAGCCTCCGCGATAAACCCGACCGAAATCATGGTGAATGGCAAAGCTCCCGGTGAAACCAGTCTGATCATCTGGGACACCAAGGGCGGTCGGCAGTTCTTCAATTTGACGGTACGCGCCAGCGATACTGTGTCAGACAACATTCTTGAGACGATACGCCGCGAAATCAGAATTGAACTTCCAGGTCAAACCCTAAAGCTCAGCTCAGAGGGCGGCGTCATCTTCCTGCGTGGTACGGTCAGGGACCTCAATAGTTCCGCACGCGCGATCAAGATTGCCTCAGCGGCCGGTAAGGTTGTCAACTTGCTCAACGTTAATGTGCCACTCGCCGACCCGCAGATCCTTCTCAAGGTGCGTTTTGCCAGTGTTGATCGGAGCAAGCTGAAACAGTTCGGGATCAATCTGTTCAACAACGGACTGGGAAACTCTCTTGGGGCAATTTCAACTGGACAGTTCACACCTCCATTGACTAACTCTGCGGGAACGGCTATAACCACCGATCAGAACCTTTTTGCCGCCTTCCCTGGTCTGAGTAACTTTGGCGCAACTATGCAGGCGCTCGAATCCAAGGGCGTGGTAGAAGTCCTGGCAGAGCCCAACCTATTGGCTACGAATGGCAAGCAGGCCAGCTTTCTAGCCGGCGGAGAGTATCCCTATCCAATCGTTCAGGGCGGATCAGGTGGTTCAGGATCGTCAGTTTCAATTATGTTCAAGGAGTATGGTGTCCGACTCAATTTCATCCCCACCATTACTCCGCGAGGGACCATCCGACTTCAAGTTGCCCCTGAAGTCAGTTCACTAGACTTTACCAACGCTATTGAGGTTTCAGGATTTAACGTACCCGCAATTGCGACTCGGAAAGTGAAAACCGAGGTGGAGTTGGCTGACGGCCAAAGTTTTGTCATCGGCGGACTGCTCGACAACCGCGATACCAAGACATTCGATAAGATCCCCTTTCTTGGCGACATCCCGATTCTCGGCAAGTTCTTCCAGTCGATGTCTGATAATAAAACCAATACTGAATTGATCGTCATCGTGACACCGGTGTTTGTTGCTCCCATCAAGGCTGGCACGTCCCTTCCTGCCTTGAATTATCCCGATAAGTTCTTGCCGGCCAACTCCGGCATACCCATGAATAATCCGGATGCCAAGACAGCCGACAACACGCCAGTGCCGCCACCAGCTACATTGCCGGTCGAGAAATTGATAGAGAGTATGAAGCCGGAGACTCCGCTCGTGATTGACAGCGCAAAAGATGGATTTGGAGCAGCATCCGCAGACGCGACCACGAGTGCTGCGCCAACTGCAGCACCCCAATAACGTTGCTAACCTTCCAAGAGCACCGACGCAAACCGCCTGCCGCTTAGAATTCGCTGCAGGTGGTTGAAGGGATCAGAGCCAAACTCATGAATCGTATAACCCGCATCTATTTGGGACTGCTGGATCGTTTCGCTGTGCGCCACAAGGCAGCCCCGGATATTCGCCTTCAAGTCTCAAATCTCACGCGCCACACGGTGCTCGCCACCTGCATGGAAGTTGCCGATAAGGGAGAAAGACGCAGGAAGGGTCTTCTGGGGCGCCAACGTCTGTCACCCGGAGAAGGGATGTGGATTTTGCCATGTGAAGCCATACATACCTTCGGCATGCGGTTTCCCATCGACCTCGTCTACCTCGATCGTAAGAACCGCATCAAGAAACTCAGGAGCCACGTTCTTCCATGGCGTGTGTCGGCATGTTTCTCGGCGCACTCCGTGCTCGAGCTCGCCTCAGGCACAATTCTCAGCACGAAGACATGCCGCGGTGACAGAATCGAAATCTCTTCCGCACTTCCGCCTGACAATAGTGCCGACGTTCTCTCCACGCTCGACTAGATGCGCCGTATAGACGTTCTCTAGAACGTCGTTTTTACTCCGTAACACAACTCGGTGCCGCATGGGCCATATCGTGGCAGATTGCCCTTTGTAACAAATAAATTTGAATCACACCGAAGACTGCAAGCAGGAGCGAGAGAATCTGCCCGCCATGGTTCACGACAATGGCATCAGTCTCCCAAGAAGCCACACATATAAATGCCAACAGCGCAATTACCCAGCCGGCGGCGGCGCTCCACTTGAGATCTCTGAGCGCTCCAAGAGTTAGTATTGCTGCAAGTGAGAGCAGAATTGAATCGTAGACAGGTACGTAGACATTCAAGAGCAAAGTCCATGTTAAAGTCACAGCCCAAGCCAGGTATTGCCCTGTTCTTCCGATTGCAACCGACTTCCACAACAACACGGCAATCCACGCCGCGATCATGCTCAATACGGTGATGAAGACGATTCGCTCTGGCATTCCGCCCGCGCCGCAAGCAGACAGGATGAAAGCTCTCAAGTCTATGTACTGCCAGAGCAACAGGGATGATTGGCCATTTAAACCGGCGATTCGTCCAAATGCGCCCAAGAATTGAGCATATGCTGTCCAGATTTGTACTCCAGCAAACGACGTAGCTGTCAGCCCGAGAATCGATACACCTGTGATGAATCCACAGAACGTCCTGAACCTGCGAGTAAGAAGCAGCATCGGAATAAGGAGCAACAGCAGAGTAGGCTTATAGGCCAGGATTGAGAGAGCTAACCCACTCACAAATGGTCTCGAGTGTCTTTCCTCTGAGATCGCAAGCCCAACCGAACATACCGCAACCGTGGCAATCTGTCCATTTAGGAGAGTATTGCGGAGGAAAGGAGAGAATGCCAGGGCGAAACAGAAGCTCAATGAGACTTTAAGCCTTTCCCGCGGAAACACCTCTCGGAGGACAACTCCAATTCCCACGAGATAGAGTGTCAGCGAGACAACAGCCCAAAGGAAGAAGGCCAGAATAAATGGAACCCTTGCGAACATACTAAAAAAAAGCGCTACAAAAGGCGGATAGGGGCTTGGTCCATAAGTACTGTCCTGCGAGTGGAAGATCTCGTTGAAAACCTTCAGCTGTAAGCTGAAATCGTAGAGCCTTGTGAGTGGATATCGATATGCAATGTGGCCGATGCCATAAAAATAGATAAAGTCGTCAGGAAGTATATGGATAGATCCGGGCATATGTCTGAACTGAAGCCAAAGAGGAAAGAAGAACCGCGTAACCAACCAACCAACAAACAACCCCCAGCAAACAATGTTCATCTCTTTCAGGCCTGGAAGGGGACCGAGGAACCTATAGGGCCACTGCAAAAGTCCTGCGATGCGCCATTCCGAACCAATATGCCGATTGTCTCCGCTCATGCAAACTCCCCCACTTCTAAACCTTCACCGAATGTCGAACGCCACGCCTTCTATATTGTCCAATTCGCAGACCGCACTTCCCAATCAAAACCAGGAGATACACGCAACATCTCGCGAGCATCATCCATCACTGTCCATTCCGAAACTTTCCTGCCCCCACTCGCTTGTCACAAGCAGCAGTATTCGCCATTTCGGAGCCGCTCTATTCGCTTGGAAGCAGATCAATCCGCGGCTTACCGGCGGTAGCGCGCGCAAAGAGATACCACGCAAGCCACGCGGGCGCAATCCAGAGGTAGCAAGCGGAGGTCAATCTGAAGCCACATAACGTTTCGACTTCGATCAGGACGCTGACAAAGGCTAGAATGGCCAACAACATCCGAGACCGGGTAAGATATGCACCTTGTAACAGGGCCGGTATAACCACGGCCTGATCGAAGAGCCAGCAATATGGCGCCAGCAATATAGAAACCAGCATCAAGGGGCTGCCGTCTCGCATCCAGTCCCAAGACTGACGGCGGGGCCAGAAAAAAGCCAGTCCCCAAATGGAACCCAGGGCAACCGGCAAATATTGGAGCCACATCGTTTGTGGGCTGAGCCAAAGGCGCAGCACGATGCTAAAGCACGGAATAAACTCCTTTTCGATCCCTGATGTGCGCATCATCTGCGCGTAGTCGACCCAGGCCGTAGGGTCGGTAGCATATACAATCGCGCAACTCGCGGCCATGGCAGCAGCCCCCCCCGCAAGGATTTTATAACTCCTCGACACCATGATCCAGGTGACCAGCACGACACCGAAAGGCAGAAAAAGGTGGGGCTTCAGCGCGCAGAGCCAGAGAGAAGCTCCGGCCACAAATGGATGTGCACGATACAGACGCAAAAAAAGGACGAGCCCTAGCAGTGCAAACAGAGCTGTTTGTCCTGCAATCAGGCAGACCAGCGCGGGCGCAAACGAATAGCCAAGCCAGTGCAGGTTGTTCGTAGGGCGGCCATGCATCAGCCACAGCATTCGTATGGAACAAATAAGGCACGCGAGCAGAACCAGCGACCAGAGAAACGTTGCGGCTCGTAAGCCGATCCACCCTAGTGGAAGTGCAAGGGGCAAACCCCAAGGAGGGTTCCGCATGAAGCCAACACCATACGCTATGGGGAGCCCAACTCCTTGCTCAATCCTCGCCATGGCATCCCGATCATAGGGATTAGCGTGATGAGCAAGCTGCTGGCCGGTGGCCCAGTAGACGACAAAATCCCGCCCGCCAGCTATCTGACCTGACAACGGTGCAACACAGATGAATAGAGTAGTTAGCATGAACGTCAGCCCGCAGACGAGCGCAATTGACAACTGTGCAAAGTCGTATTTTTCTTGAGACGCGGAAGTCCCCATCGTACTAGCCATGGGTACTATTTTACTTCTCGCCAGGAGAGAGCCACTTCCACGTCGAGTAAGATTTCTTTCACGATAAAGAAAGCAATCGTGGCGACCTGTCTGAACTCGTTCACGAAACCAGAATCCGGCGGTGGACTACTCTTACTCCTCGACAAAACACCGCTTTCGCAGCGTCCTCTAACTTATTTTTGCTCGGCTCTTTTACCATCGCCATTCCACCAGGCGCAGCCACTCTCAGATTCCAGACTTTGGGCATCTATCGGTTCGGAGGGTGTTTGACCAAGCGCATGTTCCAGCCTTCCGGGTTCTCCGGAATGGTGAGAGCTGTTCCCACTGGCGCTGCTTCCAGGCGCTTTGCATATTCCTCAAAATGGAAATCCTTGAAGGCGGAATTCCGCCAATCAAGAGCGATCCCGAAGGTCATGAGCACGAGCAAGACAGTCGCTACGGCCTTGAGAGCGGCAACCCGGCTTCCGAGACACCATAGCAGTGTCCACGCGAATGCAAGTGACGGGAAAAACCAATAGCGGATGCCTCCTGCGCGCGCCAGCAGTCCCCAGACGGTAGATCCGGCTGGTGGAAAGACGACAGGAGAAATGAGCGACGCGGCAAAGACCATGGAAGAGAAGAGGATGAAAAGTCTCATCTCCATAGCCGACTTGAGGAAGCAAATAGAAAAAATGGCAGTTCCACCAGCTGCAACAAGAAAGAGAAACCCCGCGACGCCGATGTCTGGAGATGCAGCTAGTGCGTTGCTACCCAGCACTGTTCCGAGATACACATGGCCGGCAAGCAACCGTGCAAACAACGCGGGACTGGCGCCCAGAGAGTAATGGGGACGGGCATTGGGGATCATGATCACCCCCCACATTTCAATCAGAGAGCATACAACGAGAGCGCCTGCAGAACCCCACCTCCACCGGTCCGATTTCTTCCACGCCAGGAACAACGCGATCGGTGCCAGGAAGAAGCAATACGGCCCCGATAGGCCGCAGAGCAGGAAGAGGAGCATATCGAACATCTGACCCCACCGGCATCTCGGTGGAGATGCGACCAGCAGAAGGAACACGCTCAGGGACAGTACACATTGTGAGTTGGTAATAATGGCGCCGAGTTCTCTGCAATTTGGCAGCGCAAGATAGAGGGCGCACATGAGAGTGCGGTACCGCAGACTCCCCCATGCCGAAGATCGGGAAGAAAGCAGATAGCACACGGGGAGCGCCTGTGCAGCGATTGCGATGAGGTTGAGCACCAGAGGAGCCAGGGCTAAAGGAGCGAGCAGCGCAAGCGCAGCTCCAATACGTGGGACAGCATGATAGTAGCCGGCAAACCGTTGGAAGAGCGAGTCCCAGGGTCCGATGTTATAGGCGTCGGCAAAAAATATTCGCCCGTCTTCGGCCCAGAATTGTGCGTGGAAGATTGCATCCGGCCGCCTGGTGACCAGCACGCAACAAGAGAGAAGGAAGATTGCCCCTAGTTGCCAAGTGCGAAGGTAGGGTTGCTCTATTTGTTCTTGATGCATGGTGCCGCCTGAAATCTTAAGAGTGTTTGGCTTGAGCAGCTTCTGGTTAAACGGGATTGTCACAGTCACTCCGCCTGTGCGCTTCGAAAGAATGCCTTTGCGCATGAGGCATAAGTGGAAGGTTGATCTTGGATGAGAGGGGATCAGGGACCCCAGGGTGCTCCGTGTTGGGCTACTGCAGCCTGTTCTGGAATAGGGTAGGGTGAAATCGTCGCAGGTTGGAGGTCCGGTTGTACCAGCCAGACTTTCCTTTCCCGGTAGTAGTGAATGATTTCAAGATTATCCGCGGAGCCCATATCCCGCGCCCAGATGATTTTGGAATCCTGGATGTTTGCGTCGTTATAGACCCATTCCCATTCAGAGTCGTGGCCGGGTGAGTACCGAACGATCGCGAGCTGCTTGCCGGGCAAGTGTCTCAGATCGCTCTCAACTCTCGCTCGAGGACCCCCCAGCTCACCCGGACCGTACCAACTGTAAGTCCAGGCAGTTGGGTACCCAGCGGCAAGGTTCAGATGAAGAGGCTCTGCCCATACGCGAAGTGCTGTCATGGCAATGCATATGATCGCGATTAGCCTTACCATCTGAACTCCGACAGGCTGCCCACTTGGTCTCCAAACGCGCAAGTGTCGCGTCGCCTGAAGCCCCACCACATAAAACGCAGCCGTGAACGGGGCGAGATAGTGGCAGACCATGAATATCTGAAGCGCCATGCCGAGTGCCCAAACAAAACAACATATGACAATAAAACGTGTTCGGCGGTCACGGAATACTCTTGGCAGCATGATGAGTGGCGGGAGCAGTGCCGCGCCAGCAAAGAATTCGACTGCCAGAATCGCCTTAACCGACGTCATAAACAAGAAGCCGTGCAAGGATTGCGCTTTCTTCACTACCGACATCTCAACTTGTTCGTAATAATCTCGCATGACAGTGTGTCGATAAACAGGCGCAGGGCGCGGGGACTGCCATATCCAATACGGGGCGATTGCATAGGTGGCCCGGTTGATTGTGTAGGGCAAAGTAAGTGCGCTCCCATTGACGCGATCATCGTAGTAAGCCATCCATGAGCCGGCAGCGATGATCAGCGCCAATGGCAACGCAGCCCGCCGAAGCAGTTCGGAGGACACCGGCCGATTCTTCCCGAATAGTATCCACCGTCCTAAAACACCAGCAACCGGCAGGCAAAGAAGAAAGCCCTCATAGGGACGGCTTAGGGCAAGCAACACTATACCGCCTGCTAGCAAAATACCCTCGCAGACCCGCGCATTCTTAATCAACCGGGGAAATGCTCCCAGGACCAGCGCTCCGCCCAGGGCCGCGACCGAGGCTGCGCCTGTGTACGTATTGATCCAATAACTGAAGAGCCCCAAGTGCAAGACCGCGATCATGCCTCCAAGTAAAGCCCAGGATGGCGGCAGCCACGCCTGCAGCATCCAGCAGATGGCCGCACACATGAGTGCGGTCACGACGAGAACGCCGATCCAAGGGTTGCCGAACAGCACTCTTCCGGCCGCTAGAATGAGCCCTTGCCCGGGAAAGTACATTGACATATATGTCGGGTTCATGACGATATGGAAGCTCTCGAAGTGCCTCCACATGGCCGGGGTCGGGTTGGTCAACCGGCCCGACGCGAAAGTGTCCGCTGCCAGCAGGAAGCTGAAATCGTCCTGAACAAACGGCCGAGGAACGGGAAAACAAGGCAGAATCGAAAGCCGCAACACAAACTCGGTGAGGCCGACAACCGCAACTGCGGCCCAGCGCCTTCTTGCCAACCGCCCGAATGCCGCCTCGATACGCGTGAACCACGCAGAACCAATCCCCGGCAACACAAATGCTGCCGCCACAGCAATGAGTGTGAGGCCGAATTCGATCCCCATGATCGAAGTGGTGTGGTCTGGTCCAGGAGATACGATCATGCGCAGCGTTTCAACTTTCTTGTGATTAAGAGACCGTTTGATTCAGGTTCTCAAGAGCCCAGCTCAATATGGGAATAGTAATTCTGAGTCACTTTTCTGCCGGCTGCGCCGAATCTTGGCGCATGGATGATGTTCAACCTATGGGCCACAAAGCTGAAAGTTGTTGCCAGTACTCCAAGTCCATACTGCACGCTGCGCTTGAAATTGATTGAAGAGGCTTCCTTAAAGTACTTCGTCGGGCAGGATATCTCTCCAATGCTGAAGCCGAACATAACGGCCTGAGCGACCATCTGGTTGTCGAAGACGAAATCGTCGGAGTTTTCAAGCAGCGGAAGAATCTCAAGCAACTCCCTTGAGAACGCGCGAAATCCAGTGTGGTACTCAGACAGCTTGACTCCAAGGAAGATGTTCTGGAATGCAGTGAGAAGCCGGTTGGCGACGTACTTGTAAAATGGCATTCCGCCTTTCATCGCTCCGGCGCCCAAGATTCGAGAACCCAGCACCATGTCATAGACTCCGCTAGCGATCATGCCTGCCATGGCCGGAACCAGAGACGGAGTGTACTGGTAATCGGGATGGACCATAACTACAATATCGGCACCCGCTGCAAGAGCTTCGCGATAGCAGGTTTGCTGGTTGCGGCCATAACCGTAGTTGGCGTCGTGAACGAAAGTCTGTACGCCCAGCTTTCTAGACAGGACCGCAGTCTGGTCCTTGCTGGAGTCATCCACAAGAATCTTGATGTCTACAACGTCAGATAGCTCATGGACGGTTTTTTCCAGCGTTTTCTCGGCGTTATACGCAGGCATCACAACTGCAATTCGCTTCCCGTTGATCATGGTTTCATCTCCAGAACAATTCCACGTTTCTGAGACCTTTACTGTTTCAATGTGAGGCGCCAGCTAACTGCTCTGGCATCGGATACGGTGTTACTGTTGGCTGCTGCGCGTCCGGTTCAACCAGCCATACCTTGCGATCGCGATAGTAACGCAGCAACTCCAGATTATCGGCGGCACTCATCTCTCTTGCCCATACGACTTTGGAGTTATCAATGTCGGCCGCGTTGTAAACCCATTCATCAAACGGATTATGCATGGATGAATAGCGGATGATGGCAAGCTGCTTTCCGGGGAGTCGATCCAGATCCTTTTCAATGCGAGCGCGCTCGGTGCCGAAATGGTCGGGACCATACCAATTGAAATTCCAATTTGAAGCTGGCCACTCAGGAAGAGCCAGATGAAGCGGACCAGCGTACAGCCGCATTCCAACCATTAGGAAACAAAGCGCCACAGTCAGCCGAACCAACGTCCCACCAACAGGCTTGCCCTCTGGAGTCCAGAGACGGAGATGACGCATGGCTTGCAGGCCGATGGCATAAAACGCTGCCGTAAAGGGCGCCAGATAGTGTGGGAGGAGGTAGATTTGTATCCCCATGCCGGCGATCAGGATGAATATACAGAGGACCAGGAAGCGAATGCGACGATCCAGCAAAGTCCGCCGCAGCATGATCAAAGGAGGGAGCAATGCGGCGCCAGTAAAGAAGATTAATCCGACCCAAACCTTCAGCAGGGTATTAGGAAGAAAGCCAGACAATGTATGAATTCTGGAGAAGAAGTCAAGCTCGCCCACATGGTAAAATATCCGCATTACTGCGTGCCGATACGCTGGCTCAGGCCGCGGTGACTGCCAGACAAAATACGGTGCCATGGCGTATGTCGCGCGATCGACGGTGTACGGGAGGGTCAGGGGGTTTCCGAAGGCGCGGTAGTCGTAATAGCCCATCCACGCGCCCGCGGCGGCTATAAGAGCAAGCGGGAAAACGGCACGTCTGATCAGCACACGGGTGCTCGGCCGACGCTTGCTGAAAAGAACCCAGTGGCCCAGCATGGCCGCGACCGGGAGGCAGAGAAGCATTCCTTCATAGGGGCGAGTAACAGCGACTAGCACGATTCCCACCGCCAGCAGCAGCCCATAGCGAAATCGCGAAGTTCTCATCAACCGCGGCAGCGCGCCCAGCACCAGTGCGCCACCGAGAGCCCCAATCGACCCGGCAGCATGATAGGTATTTATCCAATAACTGAAGAGACCCAGGTGCACGACGGCAATGACGCCCCCAAGCAGCGCCCAGGTGGCGGGCAACCATGCCTGAAGCATCCAACAGATTGAAGCGCACATGAGTGCGCTTGCAATCAAAAGGCCGTACCAGGGGTGTCCGAACAGTACCTTACTCCCAGCGAGAAGTAATCCCTGCGCGGGAAAGTACATCGACATATAAGTTGGCTGCATGGTGATGTGTATGGTCTCGAAATGCGTCCACATCGCCGGTGTCGGATTGGTCAGCCGCCCGTGCGCAAATGTGTCGGCCGCAAGCAGAAAGCTGAAGTCATCTGGAACGAATGGCAGTGGTATGGGGCATACGGGAAGAATGGCAAGACGCAAGAGTAGCGCAGAAAGGCCAACAACCGCGACCGCCAAGCCTTTCCGTCGCGCCAAATGCGCAAAGACCTTTTCGATGCGAGCAAACCACGTGTTTCCCAGTTTAGGAAAGATGAATGCCGCAACAAAGAAGATTGGAGTCAAACCTCCTTCGATGATTGCCAAAGTAATATCGCGATCTGGGGCGGAAGGCTGGAGCATATGTATCCTAATCCGTCACTTTATGAAACGTGCCGCAGAGACGGTCGATGGTCAAAGGTATATCTCAGCAAATCGTTGAGTCGCATGCGCTATCGGCTTGTTACAGAGACTAGGTAAGAGTCAAGGCAGTTTCCGTAAAGACAGAGATAAGAGCCGCAGCAACCTGGTTCGATGCGGCGACTGCCGCGATGGAAATGAGGCTGCCCAGAAGAACGTATTCAGCAAGATCCTGACCGTTCGACCGCTCCATCAGGTGTTGCAGTCTCCGGGCAAAGTTCCGAAATCTGGGCCTCATGCGTCCGTCCCTTTGCGAGTGAAGCATACGCTGAACCATTTGGTTGGGAAAGAAGCCCTTCCAACTGATCTGTTCTGCTTATCGCTTCCGCAAAGGAGGGTGTCAGACTATTTGTGGGGCTTGACGAGTCTTTTGCAGAAACTAGGTGATGGTGGCGGCGATACGGGAAAACTGAGTGTTGAGTGCGGATGCCACCGAACTTCCGCTAGCAACAAGGCCCAGGGAGAGTAAGGCAATGAGCAGAGCATATTCAACCAGGTCCTGACCTTCCTCGATGCGAATCAAGCTCTGTAATATCTGTCGCGGCTTGAAAAACGTGGGCTTATTCCAATAGGTCTTTGAACAATTGTTTAGCACAGTGATGTTTCGCAGATGTCTCATTGTCCTTATGTTTTAACAGTTTGCCGAGTCCTTTGCTTGGGGGAGACAGTGTCAACGGACGATGTGCCCTTCGTATCTCCCCCGCAAAGGATGAACTTAGAAGTGTGCCCGGCCCAGTTATTTTCTTTGTAGGGCTAGGTAATGGTAGCAGCAATGCGGGTAAACTGAGCGTTGATGGCGGTTGCGACCGTACCAGCGCTGGCGACGACTGCCGTGGAAAGCAGAGCGACGAGCAACGCATACTCGACCAGATCCTGACCGTCTTCGTTATTCATCAGGTTCTGGATCTTGACTAACAGCTTGAGGTACATTGAATTCATTTGTGTCCTCCGTAAGATGATTTCCCAGCCTCGACCGGGCACTCTACACATAGCAACTGGAGTGCCATTCGTGAGATCGAGCTCCGTTCCTGATAAATCAACAACTTGCGGATAGCAATACAAATAGGAGCGCTCATTTTGATGTAAACACCTGTATACAGAGTAATGCGGATTGACCGGCTTCGTATACATGACTCAAAAGTGTGTTACTAGCGTGCATAATTCTCGAAAGCTGAAAAAGCGAAAGCCTTTTGAGCTACAAACATGTTGACTAGATAGTGTTTAAGGTACAAGGAAAGGCTTTCGCTTGACCGAATTCTATCGCGACACAGTGTTTGTAGTTTACCGATTTCGAGAGACGGACTGTGGTGTTGTCCTTTGACCAGCGGCAGGGCTCCAGCGATGGCGATGGCGGTGCGGTGCTGTTGCAGGCCGCCAACCGGCGCTATGGACTGATCGAAGCGAGGGCCGGTTGCCTGCGCGATCGGTGACAGGCGAGCAAGGTCGAGCACAGCTTCGTCGAGTTGCTGTGGCGCGCATTCATGGTCTGGCCTGCGGCTATCCCGATGCCAACGATGCGGCGCGGCTGGAGGGTGATCCGATCCACAAGATCCTGGTGGGCCGCGATCTGGCTTCGCTGCCGGCGCTATCGCGCTGTGAGAACGGCGCCGGTCCGCAAGCTCTGTGTCGCATGGGTATGGAGCTTGCCCGGAGTGTGATCGAGCACCACGGCAAGCGTCTGGGCGGTCATGTGGACGTTACGCGAAAGCTTGTTGAAACTCGGAGCAAGGGTCGTTTGGCATCCAGATTGCCTGCCACGGTGATGAACTTTTGCTTCTTGCCCCAGGTGAATCTAGTCCACTTCCATGTTGCGCAACGCGGGCTTCTTGCGGGTCTGAGACCAACGCTCCAGATAAAGCAGATCGAGGGCCACCACGGTGTTCGTCGAAAGCCCAAACTGCCGCGCCACGCGCCGCGCCGCCGCACTCTCGCAGGCCTCGCATACCGCATTCTCGAAGCGCTTGCCGAAGGGTGCCTTGCCCGGCAACTGCGGCACCTTCTCTGGCTTCACGCCGCAGCGCGGGCAGCGCAGCCGATACAATTGGACCACCACTGTAGTCAGATACTAGAAGCAGGTAAGATCGTGCACATCCCGCTCGTAGATCTCGGCAATGGCGCTCACCAGTTGGCCGCAACCCGAGCAGATCAGTTGCTTGTTTCCGCGTTTGCGCCGCACCCACAGCCTCAGACGCTTGCCCTGCTTATCGATCTCGGCCCGGTATAGCTTGAATCCTGGCGAGCCCAGTACCTTCGTCCCGTCGTTTTCCTCATCGGAAAAGTGTACCCGGACTCACAGAATCTCAAAGTCCCCGCAAAACGAAGCTTTTATCAAGTTCTCGCGTAGAGCCAAAAAAGAACCACAGCTCCCTCGAGCAAAGCGGGGAGCAACAACCACTTCACCAAGGAGCGGCAACGCGAATCCACGAGAACAACTGTCGTCAAAATCGCCACGGCAAGAACATTCAGAACGGGCCAGCTGGCTATCAGGTGCATACCCATGCCTCTCCTTCCCCAATTCCGCCAACAGCCGTATCCATGCAATCCCGAGTCCAAATCAGCGGGGGAAGATGCAGCCTGAAATCAGTGGCTTGAGTGCTACCCGAGGAGATGGTGTGAACGGCCGTATACTATCCGGCGCATGGAGTGAATCGGCCTAGTTACACATGCCGGGTCTCAGCAGTGGCCGTCTGGAAAGGCAATTCTGCTTGGCGTTTTGCATCGTCTCCACAACATTATTTTGCGCTGCCATTTTCCGGATTGCCTGTGCTGGGTAGAAATGGCCCAAATGACCGCACGGATTGCGTTTCATTGACGGCGTGCATTTTCAGTAGCTTGGGCAAAGCATTCTAGGTTGGTCCGGACGACCGAACCAGCTTCTCGTCGGAGTCAACAGGAACGCGGCATGCGCTTTCATAGCGGTTCACGAGGGTGAACCAGCTCAGCATCAGTTCGCTCAGGGCAGGCATTCGACTGCGATTGACGCACAATACGCGCCAATCTCCGCTCAGGATGACAGTTTCTTATTGGATGCAAATTTCAGACTCAGCACACTCGAAGGACTTCATTACCTGGCCTTCGACCTCCTCATGCTCGCCAATTCAGCCAGGCGGCACATGCAGGTTTTATAACTGGCTCCCGGGGAGGGCGAGGACTTGGCGAATGACGTCTTCCACTACTGGGGCCATCACCTCGTAACCCTTGGCAGTGGGGTGCACGCCGTCTAGGCTGAGGCCAGGGCGGAAGTTGCCGTCGGGACCGACCAGTGCGCTGTAGTAGTCCACGTAGGCATAGCCATGCGCGGCGGCGAATTCCTTCTCCCAGGCGCTTAGGGCTAACAGCGCCGGCGCGGGATGAATGCCCGGGTTCCAGGGATACTCCGTGGTTGGCATTTGCGAAGCGAGGATGACCTTGATCCCGTTGGCCTGGGCAATTTCAGCCATCGACTTGATGTTGGCTTCGGTGTCTTCGAGCGAGATCGGGCCGGCGTTTCCGGCAATGTCGTTGGAGCCGCCGAGGAAGACGAAGGCAGCCGGGTGCAGATTCACCACGTCCTGCTGAAAACGGAGGAGCATCTGCGGAGAGACCTGGCCGGAGATGCCGCGATTCGAGTAAGGCTTGCCAGGAAAGAAGACCGACCCTGGCTGCTTTCCCCAGAACTCCGTGGTGGAGGAACCGAAGAAGACAACCCGCTTTTCTCCTGGTGAGGGAGCAGGCAGAACTGCATTGGCGGAACGATAGTGCTTCAAATCGGGCCAGTCAGCGAACTTGTTCTTCTGCTCAAGCAACTCGGCGGCGGAACACGTGCGGGCGGGAGGGGATGTGGTTTGTGCCGCGGTGGGGAAAGCCGCCGCTACGAGAAGCGCAAGGCAAAGAAATTTCATGGAATTCTCCCTAGGAACGGTTTTATAAGCACAATCAGCAAGTTGGCTTCCGCTTCGCGGAAATCGCGAGTCAGCGAGTTGGCGGCATTTCATTTCAGCCGTAATTCTTCGTGGCGAGTGGGGCCGCTTTTAATGAAAGGGTTAAAGTCTGAAACGGCCTGGGAACTTGAAGAATCTGATGTTTTCAAGAGTCCGGATACCGCACGAAACGCTGGCAGATGATTCTAAATTAGTTGCCCCTCGCGTCGCGGATTGCAGCTTTCAAATTTGACGCATGAATGTTTCAAGGAAACCCGGTTTGGTGGTTTTGTGCCATCATGTGTGACTTTGCCGCTTGTGCACATGGAAACCATTAGGGAATAATGCTATCGACGACAAGACGACAAACGAACCGCGCGTGAGAGATCGTCATTTTTCTGGCGCGCATCCGAAGTGGAACGAATGCGAATTACGCAATATCCTTCCAGTGCCATGTGGTGGTTCAGGCGCGGTTTTCATCCAACAAATCACTAAACAAGTTGTCTTTGTGACATCAGGAGCAGTGCATAGAATGCGTTTCTGCCGAAGCTTTTTGTGGCTTTTCCTCGCCTCTCTCACTTTGGTTCCTTCGTTGCTGGCCGGTCAAGCTCCAGTTCCCGCGGAGATTGAGAACGAGCAGGTTTTAGGCATCAACAAGGAACCCTATCACGCAACCCTGATGCCCTACGCGAATCGCGCCGAGGCACTGGCTGCGGATCGCAAAGCCTCCACCTGGGCCAGGAGCCTGAATGGCCAGTGGAAGTTCCATTGGGTGCCGCGTCCCGAACAGCGTCCCGTGGACTTCTACAAGCCGGATTTCGACGTGAGCGCGTGGAAGGAAATTCCCGTGCCCTCGAATATGGAAATCGAGGGCTACGGAACCCCGATCTACACAAACTTCACCTATCCCTTCAAGAGCGACTGGCCGAGAGTGATGGGCGAGCCTCCGGTGGAATACACCGCTTACAAGGAACGCAATCCGGTGGGCAGCTATCGCCGCGACTTCGAAGTGCCCGCGGGCTGGAACGGCCGCCGCACCTTTCTCAAGTTTGACGGCGTGGACTCGGCGTTCTTTTTGTGGGTGAACGGCGAGAAGGTCGGCTACAGCGTGAACAGCCGCAACCCGGCCGAGTTCGACATCAGTTCCTACGTCAAGGCCGGGCAGAAGAACGTGCTGGCGGTCGAGGTCTATCGGCTCAGTTCGGGCAGTTACATGGAAGACCAGGATATGTGGCGGCTGAGCGGTATCTTCCGGAACGTGACGTTGTGGAGCGCGCCGCAGGAGCACATCCGGGATTTCGCGGTTGTCACCGACCTTGACTCCGCCTATCGCGACGCTACGTTGAAGGTCACGGCCAAGGTACGGAATTACTCGAATGCGACTGAGCCCGCGCGGCAGTTGAATGTCGAACTGGTGACGCTGGACAAAAAGCCCGTCAACGGTGGCCAGGGTAGCGCAGACGTGCCTGCACTGCAACCAGGAGAAGAGCAGAGCGTTTCCGTCAGCATTCCCGTTTCGAATCCCGCCAAGTGGACCGCGGAGACGCCGAATCTGTATACGGCTGTACTGACGCTGGTCAAGAACAAGCAGCCCGAAGAAATAATTTCAACGCGCGTCGGCTTTCGCAAGATCGAGA
>Ga0302191_10000231_pt1 | contig 34268 bp, 29 predicted proteins | sample II_Bog_E3_1_FD_198775 | JGI IMG/M metagenome (GOLD analysis project Ga0302191, IMG submission 198775) | Peat permafrost microbial communities from Stordalen Mire near Abisko, Sweden - II_Bog_E3_1 | ecosystem: Environmental > Terrestrial > Soil > Wetlands > Peat | place: Sweden: Abisko...
CAGGTTTAATAGATAATAATTAAATGTCACAAACATCCAGTCAGCTTTAATATAACGACTGCATTTTTTGTGAGGGAAATCAGGGCGAAGAGCTTGTTCTCATGATGAATGATGCCCTCAAGGCGAAACATATTGAGACACAATAAAAGAAATTGACAAACTACATTGATGCCATCCTCAAGTTATAATCTCCCTCCAACAAGGAAGAAGCTTGGACCTGCCATCAATTCAGAGAGTATCTTGTCGATGACGAGCGTGAGGAGTTCATGAGAAGGGAATATGCAACAACCGAATTTAAAGGAAAAATTGCAATGCTCACTGAATATTACAAGTTCCATAGTGATGTTCCGAGGGTTATTGAACTTGGAGTTGAAAAGATTATGGGCCGGTACTATGACAAGAAGAGAGAAAATGATTATCGGATTGTAAAAAAAGTGCTAAAAGAGGAGCAAGGTTTGAGTATCACGAGTGTACAAGGATCATAATCATACATATCGAATCAAGAGGCGAAAAAATCGAGATACAGCACGCTTCTCAATGATTTAAATAATACCAAAATGAAGGAAATAACTATGGAGGAGTCAGCTATGCTAATGGAAGTATGTGGTGAGATTGATAAGTAAATGCCCTCAGGGAAGGAAGATTAGTCGCTTCATATTCAGGGAAGTTTTCACGAGGATCACTTATTCGAGCAGTATATAAAGCAAGAGGAAAATAGACTAAGGCATAAACTAAAATAAAAAAATAAAATTCGACTTGAGGGACATAAAATCGTTTCCAAACTCAACTTGAAGGAACTATTAAAAAAAAGAGAAAACTCTGGCATCGAGCCAGCTAAATTAGTCCAGGACCAGAAATAAAAGCAAAAACAAAAATAAAAATAAAACAAATTTATTTACAACACAAACATTAAAATTGAGATACGAAACGCAATGTTCTTTTCCGAAGGTCAACGTCAAACTCAAGAATAATAACTCGGGCCCAAAGCAGATACTCGAATGAAGAGAAAGCCTGATGCTGGTGCTGTGATCAATGCTCTTAGTCAATATGATTCTCATCAAAAGATGCTCACTCTAATCTACAAGCCTAGTGCTATTGATCTTAAGAGTAAGGCAAAAATTACTAACTCAAGAGTTCACAGTAAGTAGGCTCCACATCCTACTCTCTCCAGGGAAAAACAAAAATCGTTAGGTAAGTTAAAAAATTTTGAGGTTCGTAATAAAATAGGCAAATCTCACTCTTAAAACAGACTAAGTTCGAACAACAGGTTTGAGTGGAAACGTAGTGAAAGAACTCCAGTTCGAAGTATGAGCATAAATAATATCAAAAAGAGAGCAGTGCCCGGTGAAAAAGTGACTTTGTCGTCTTGGAATAATAAGGCGAATCAGACTAAGCGTCCCATTGAGTCAATTTCTCGGTATGGTTCATCTGACTTCAAAACAAACCACAGAGCGACAACCAGGACTACTACAATAAGATAATTATTGAATCGTAAATTAAATTTGGTTTGATTCTTTATATGATTTTTCGTTTGTTAGTATACTCGATAACATATTGAGATACATTATCAATTCAATTGCAAGGGATCTTGCTGATATATTGGCTCAGATTATTTGTTAAAATTGGGAAAAATCATTAGTTGAGTTAATTGTAATATATTTGTGCATACATACATGTCGTAGCTGCAAACAATGGATATTAAGTCCAACGAGGTAACTGTACGAGGAGTTAGAGTGCCATCTACGCATTCCTGGGCTGGAGTAAGTGCTCCTCAGAGATACAAACCTACGAAGACTGCAAAAAAACTGGAACCATCTTTATGAAGGACCCTACTCTATGCTATGATCAGGCACGATCTCTTCAAAGCTGCTATAATACCAAAGCGTAATAATATTGCCATTTAGATTGAAAGTGGAACCACTGTGCTTACCAATCTTCAACGATTTAAGAGAGTGCCTCTTCCAGGGCGATAGCCACTTCCTCGGTTGCAAAGAAGAGATCAACGAACTCGTCTATTGCCAGAACAATCCCAAAGAGTACATAGACTTCCTCAAGGCGTCAACCCCGCATCAGAGATTGCCTAAGACATACGATTTCCACCTCTTTAATGCCAAGTTTGACTATAACTGATCGCATAAAACTAATACACACAATCTCACAAAGTAAATCCTAATTAAACTGTCCCTTACTAACTGCTAATTGCCCCAATCACATACTATATCACTCGATAGACTCCTCGCTTTTCTTATCGTCAGGAATGGTTTCGGCTACAAGCTGGCTCATGAGTTTATAGACGAGTTCATTTTCATTTTCAATTTCCTCTAGGGCTTCCTTTTCTTCGACGAGGTGCTTGCTGGGACTTTAGCTTTGCATCCGCTTATTAATCTCTTAAGTTTCCTCAAAAAATTAAGCGAACTCCTCGGGTAGTTTGGAAATGGTGTAGAAGGGTTTGGCCACTTCATGCACTACTCTTACGCTTACCTCTACATCGAGTCTTTTGTTGATGTATCCATTCAGCCAGCTCCCAAAGTCACCTTCCCCTCCTGTCTTTTTTAACCATCCCCCATAGCCAGTTGCTGCATCAAGACTTTCCTTGGTAGTTTTGGCGATGTTGAGGAGAAATCCACTAAATCCATACCCAAATTTGTTATCAACTGCTTCCAGTCGAGCCATTTCCTTCAGCTTTTAAGAGAAGTAGCTCCTTGATAAGGCAACAAAGATAGGTTCTGATGACGAATGAATGGCTGCTTTGAGGATCTTTTCAATTTCGATCAAGGCTAAGCTGTGCCATTGATAACGAGTTACAAATTCCAAAAGAGGAGAGAACACATTGGCTGTCGGCAACTGTTTGGCAATAGCATCAGCTCCATGTGCTATTATGAAGAAAAGCGCTTGAAGATACTTAAATTTACGCATTGTCAGCTTTGGCTGTGCCTTTTTATCAGTCGACACACTTGCACTTCCTGCTCTAGCTTGAGTGAGCTCTTGATATATCTTTTTATAGAGGGCAGATATTAAGAAGGGGGCTTCTTTCTGGTAAACAGATACTTGCTTTGCTACTGCTACTGTTAGCGACTCTTGCTGCCAAAGATTGTTCTGAGTAAGCAAAATTTACGTTATCTACCACCGCCTCTACCAGCCGGAAGAGCGTGCCTGAAAATCGACCTAATTCTTTGTGTTTTTGCGACCATAATCTGGCTACTGCCTCACAGAGCATCCAATTCGTATTTGCGAGTATGTCTTCTTCGCTTTTGTTTGCCACGTATAGATCTACTATAGCTCCAAACAGAGCTACTCGCTCCTTTATCTGCACGTTTAGAAGAGAATCTTCCACGATTATGATCCTCAGCAGGTATTCAGCAATGGACTGTGACTCCAAAAACCTCAGCATGCGTTAAGGTTGACATTTAAGCACGAATTCAAGGACTCTAGCTGGATTAGCAGGCATCAAATTCATGAGTATGCGAACGATGTAACCGGATATGACAAAGTTGGGAGTGGTGTCAAAATATCGCATTAACCGTCCTAGTACGACTAAGTTACTATCTTCAGGATCTTCTGAAAAAAGCAATTCGTAGACTTTAGGCAGCATTGTGGAGAGAAGCTAGACGGCGATCATTGGAATGCGATATGAACGTTGCTTATCCTGAGGTGGCCCTGGCGTGATGAGGAGATTGATAATTTCAATAGCATTGGTTGGCGTTAGCATGGAGAGAAAGGCAGGATTGCTGGTCTTGAGCCACTCGACAGCCACATCTTCTTGTAGTGCCTCATAAACTGTGAGCTTCCTCTGTTCCAGTTTCTTTTCGAGTTTGGCGATGCGTTCCTTATCCATTTTATAATTTATACTGCCATAATATCAATGATAATGATGTATCTATCATTTCAGCAATTCTACCAGCTCCTGGAGGTTTATTTGCGCATCCTTGTTCTTGTTGATCAACGAGAACATTTAGAAAGACTAATCCTACGACACCGTGAAGTTCAACTTTTGGAGAAGAACGGTAAATTCATCCTGCACAATCGCATTGTCATGGTTTATGTCTGCGATCTTAAGAACAGTCTATGGACTGATTCCACTCCATTTCAGGTAGGAAGTCAAAGTATTTATGTTGCGGCGGGCTCTCTATTAGTGGATAACTCGTTGCTTACCAGAAGGCAGTTTAGAAAACATAAAACCAACGAATTCATCCTTTGAGATAAGGCCAGAACGGTCAACATCGAAAAGACGAAACAGCTACAAGATCTATTCCTTGGTGTAGCAGGGACCAATTGTAGAGATGAATTTGCTAAACTCAGCCCAGTCAAGACTTCCACTGTGATTGACGTCGATTTTTGCAAATAACTAGTTCGGATTTTCTTTTCGGCAGCGAAGAATGGCCACAAGATCGTCAAGCTTTCTATCGACAACATTCTCAACGTCGCGATAATCAATGTACGCAAGACTTTACAAAATAGTTTGCCAGCTTAACAGTTCTTCTTTCTTACTATCAAGATAATCAAATAAGGCCTTGATTTAGTATGAGGTTAAGGTGGGATCACCCTCACGCAAGAGTGCAGCGAAGCGGGGACGATCAACCTTGTCAGCCTTGTATTTATCCAAAATGGCATGTATATTGATGTTATTTTTCTTGAGATCGGCCTGCAATTTGGCCAATATACCTAAGAGATAGTCACTGATGGCAATGGGTTTTATGGTTTCACCCACTTGCTTATGCTTGATGAGAGGGTGAGCCAGTAGCTAATTCCATCCCATTCTCTTCTCTTATTCCACCACTAGTGATCTTCTCAAAAAGTCCTTCGTATTCTCACCCATTTTAGCGTTGTAAGGAAAAGTCAAAGGACGAGTATAAATTGCCTATCGGTACTCTTCCTGGCTGCGACAGGGCCATGGAGGATAGTTGAATATCATCTCATAAAGCATCAAACCAAGACTCCAGATGTCTGATTTTGCAGTGTAAGGTTGGCTGGACAGTAATTGAGGCGACATATAGATGGGCGTACCGCAGATATCAGTCAATTTCTTCCGACAGAACAAATCTGCCTTGCATGCAAACCCAAAGTCAGCCACCTTATAGTGATGACTTTTGACCAGAACATTGGCTGGTTTTATGTCCCGATGAATGTATCCCTTCTTCACAAGCACCTAAAATCCAATCATTAAATCTTCATAGACGTGCACACAGTCGGGCTAGCTGAACTTTCTAGTGCTTAACTCCTTTCGAAGATCACTTTCACATAATTCCAAAACCATATAAGTAAAGTTATGTCCCACTTTGAATTCTACCATGTTGACAGTGTGGTCAGAGTTGCAATCGAGGGTAATGCTGATTTCCCCTTTAAGAGAGTTCATAAGTGAGGGATCATGATTAAAGTCATCCATCTTCATCTGTTTGATGGCGTAATATTAAGTATCAAACTTGCTTTTGACTTTGTAGACCTTTCCATAACTACCCTACCCAAGAAAAATCTTGTCCTTCCACTCATACCGTTCAGCAAATGGAAATTAATCGTTGACCTACATATCCAAAAATAAAATATAATGTAAAAACAAATAATTTACGTTAAATAGCATTTTTAGCAATCGAGATATCCTGAATATTTTTTGCTGCTTTATTTTTATTAATTCTGTTGCAATTAGTCTGGTATAACTTTTCATAAAACGATATTGATTTGATAAACAGAAACTTTATCAAGATCAAAAGTTAAACCTACCAAAAGTGATTGTATATTAATAATTTAAAATGTATTACTCAGGCAAGAAAAAGAACAAATAATTTGATCTTATGAACCATTTAGAATTGCTAAAATGGAAGAAGTATTCATTTAATTGGATTTAATTATTGCAACTATTTAATCTCAGAAATTTACACCAGAAATAGAATCTATCATGATTGATGCTTTTATTGCTAATTTCAGTACCCCTTATTAGACATCGACAAAACTAATTATTCCTTTTTTGTTATTATTGTAGCAAATATAAATCCATCAACAAATATGTCAAAACCCAAGGACGCAAAAGAGAAGGACGCAAAGACCAAAGTACCCAATGCATACGAAATCAACCCAGGAATGATGTAAGCGCTTGCACAACTCACTCCTGAAAATATGCTTGGCTTTTTGTTCTCCAATCCTTAGCTCACTTCTTAAAAATTCAGAAAAAGTTTATAGAAGAAGGGAAAAAGCTTTTTGGGACTAATTGCCGCAAACTTAGCCGGAGGAGTTGCGATCAACATGATTGTAACTCGCACTGTGCCTAAGATTTTAATTATGCCAACACTAGTTCGTATTCCCTTGCGACTATCCCTACTGGCTCTTCCTTTTGGAGTGTGTTACACAAAGATAAGGTCTTTCTTTGTGGAATACGATGAGATGATGGAATAGCAATACCTGAAAATTCAAAAATTTCGCAAAACAGGCAATATAGAATAGTATATGAGTTCATGATTGAAAATACCATAATTATAATCTTCAAAATGGTCGAGCGTATATTTAGCACTTTGATTTCTTGAGTTTATCCTGAGAATTATATTGGCTAGTCTCGATTGGATTAGCTTCTATTTTATGTCAAAGCTAGACATTTCTCAACTCTTATAGTTAAGTCAGATATAACGTCAGAGTCTATCAATATCACTTCTTTGGTTTAAGATCTGACAGCCATTTCAGGGTCACGTCCAATCTGTTTTGACTCTTAGCAGAAATGCTAAAGCAAGCCACAGTTCTGTCGTTTAAACTGGCCAAGTCCAGCCGAGCAATTACTTATTTTTATTGCAATGCTCCCTCTAAATCGTTTTTATTGCCCAAAGCTAATAGTGGGATTCCAGCCAAACTTTTATTACTGAGCAGTTCGTGCAGTTGCGCCCTTGCCATGTCAATATTGGCTGAGTAATACTATCATTACTTTGATCGTAGGAGTCAACCACGAAGATGATAACGTCAGAATCTCTACAGAATTTTTCCCAAGAGTCTCTAAATTTAGCCTGCCCTCCCAAGTCCCACAGTTTCATGGATATTTTTCCTAGATGTGTACAGGCATACCTTTTTTGATTTAGTGATGATTAAATCCTATGGTGGGTATGGAATCCTCGTCGAACGTGCCATCGGTAATGGCCTTGACCAGGGTAGTTTTGCCTGCGTTTTGAAGTCCGACTATAGCGATTTCCAGCTCTTTATTGAAGAACCTGCTTTTGATCCAATCCAGCACCTTTTCAATAAATCCCATCATTTGTACAAATAATATCAACTATTGAATCAAAAAGACAGGATATTAACTGCCAACACTATTCGACAATAAAAATTTGATTATCAGCAGTTGTGACTTTGCCGTAGACGGTGCTTGGGAGGTAATTCCTTTTACTTTTGCTTTTTTGTCTCGATCTTTTTAAGCTTTACCTCCTAAGTTACAACAAAAATACCCTTTCCTTTAGCTTTTTTGCCAGCTGGCTCATGAGATCATTTACCATCTCCTATTTTTGACTTTATTCCGGCTTGTTGAGACTAGTCAAGTGCAAAGACCTCTTTATCTATTTACTGATTGGTTCTTTCCAGTTACCAGGGCTTTCTATTACTTGCTAACTTCTATATTTTTCCTCTCTTAATTTTATGGATGATTTTCTATCTTGCTGAGATCTCATGTCTTTCGACTCTCGAGGCTAACACTCCATTATCTCTCGTTTAAACTGTTCTAATTTCTTATCCATCATATGTTCAACCTTTTGCATGATGTTCTTTTCCAAGTTTGAGTAGGAAACAGTAATTTTAAGGTCTAGAACTTATATCTAACGACGAATATCATCGATATTTTATTCCATTTACAGAACGTTCTTGGAAAGAGTTAACAGGGCTACGTTCTTCTCCATACTTTAATCTTTCTCCTAACTTTAATCGATGTCTTCCTCTTTTTATCTCAATTATTTGACAGACTGACCCTTCTAATAGTTTGATTTTTATGTGGGGTACTTCTGAGAATTAAAAAAAGTGTTATCTCGATAAACCTTATAATTAATGGCCTCCTTCTTTTACTTTACCTATCCTCGAGAATCACTCAGTATTATTTTTTTTATTTTACCAAGAGATTTCGATTCTTTGACAAGACTATCCTATTGATCAGATTGAATCTTCAGAGAGGGATCTAAATCATCGATTTCCAATTCATAAGGTAAATGACTCTCCTCTGGACTGGCTAAAAGGAATATCTGATTTAAATATGTCTCAAAATCGCCAAACGTTTCAGTAATGATGATCTTGATGATGCAATATGATGAGGGGAGATGAGACATCTAAAAGAACTGCTTGCCACTTTGTTTTTTGAGAGTAAATGATTGCCAATACGCAAAAGGTTCATTTCTTGCCTGGGCAACTTCTACCTCAATAACTTTTGGGTTAGTAGTGTAGTCATGCCAACAGTAAAAGCCAATCTTTTACAAATGTGAATATTTAAACGCGATATCCTAGAGGCTAATGACTATGTATTGAGGTAATCCCTCTCCGCTATTCCAAATTTACTAAATGTGAGTGAAGGTACATCTTCTTGATCTTTAAGGAGGTTATTGGAGGAATAGAGATGAGAATCACTCGACGAGGATTATTCAATTACCTTAGCTCCTAAGTTAGCTAAACCAACATTTTCAAGATTCATCGCGGGGAATTAAATACTCAAGGCGAATAATTAGGAATTAACATTTTATCGCAAATGATGATAGTTAGGCTTGATGAGCAAATTGATATTATTCCAAAATAAATATTGCATCTGAAGTATTTTAAAAGATTGCCCATTGTATATAATTGAATTCGTCCATTGCTTTATAACTTCAAATGAGTTTCGCACAATATCCTCGGCATCTTGAGACAAGGATCAACCGGTTCAGAACTGAACATCGTCTCGTCATTTTATGGCCTGACTACGAAATATACGATCTGCTAGCGAATGGAATTCCTTTAGAGGAGATATGCTATTATTCCTCAGTAGCGCCATTGATAGTCAAAATTTAATCTAATCGAAAAGACTATGATTTTCCTGTCAACTCGAAGGAGTACACTCATATCGCTATTTTTCAGCGATTGGAAGTCGATTGCGAGTTGAAAAGGACAGATGAAGTCTACCTAATATTAACAAAGCGCGCACTCGCAGTAAATGAAGTAATTTGCCGATTTATCAACGGGAGATACATAGTCACAGTTTAAGTGATGCAGCTCAATCAGCAGCTATCGTTTTGGGGAGTGCAGGTCCTGACTGATAGAGTCACTATTTTAGGGCCCAAATATATTTCTAAAAGTAAGAAAACTTGGCATTTGGATTATTAGTTTGATCAACCCATAAAAAGTTTGGTGTTCTATAGTACTCGACGAGATCTTGCCTATGGCAAGAATTATTTTTATGGAGGAGAGTTACCTAAAGATGCAAACAGATAGTTTTGCATGAAATTTAGGAAATTTAAAAATTACATCGGGAGAGAGATGAATAGGGAAGAAGAATTGTTAGAGGAATTTCAACGATAAAGCTTATTTAAGATAGGAAATGCGAATCGCTTGCTAGATTCTGAAGAGAGAGAGTAGGAAAAAGCGTAAGAGAGTGGATCAAGGAGAATAAAGCACAAAGAAGAAACTATGGAAGCAGGCATTGGCAAATAACAGCAGAAATAGCATCACAAGTCAAGGAAAATAACAATTGCTCTTCTCAATTAGAAGTCTAAATTTGAAATATTTAACAAGAAGCAGTCGTAATCTATTTAAAGCTTGTAAGAGAAAATCAATATTATAAGCATCAATGCTTCGGATCTAATCATTTAAACTTTAGTTGAGGGACAACATCAAAAATATGCAGGCATCATACAAAATGAGGATGATTTAGAAAAGATTCAGAGTTTGGAATGGTCGGAGCAGTTGTTGTTGCTGAATAAGGCTGCCAAATTAAAGTTAGATTCACTTTTTGCCTTCATTTATTCATCAGTTCTTCTTAAATTTGGGTAGATTCCCAAAGCAAGAGAGCAATGGCTTACATTATTCAGTTTAACCTCAATAATTCCCCAAGAATAGTTAAAGACAGCAAGCCAATAATTGTTAAAAATCATTTTAATAGTCCATCCTGGCTCACTCTTAAAAGATAGTGAAGAAGACATACCCAACTTCAATTCTTTTTCCAATTTTTCATTAAGGGATTGTATAGTTGAATCATTATAGGTTCACAATCACGAATGTTCTATCCTCAGTGATTTGCTTTATCAAACTATGAGACTGGAAACCAAATAAAATATTTTTGAACTCTATCAATCTCATCAGTTGATAGCATCCTAACTAATTATAAGCGAATCTATCAATAACTGGATCGAAAAGAATGGTCTTTTCCATATTTTAGATGCTGATGCAGTGTATACAGTATAAAAATCTCTTGAAAATATTACTTACAAGCCGTCCGAATAAAATGTAAGTAATGCATGCTTTAAGTAAAATGAAGATAAAGGCTCGGCTAAAATTAGTTTATCCATCTAAAGATGTGATAATAACTCCTTCATTTGCTCAAAAAAATATCAATACGGTTAAAATTTATATCAAGTGTTTATCTTTGGTGAAGAGTCTTCAATAACTTGCCTGGTGGAACAATCCTATAGCCTTTTTAATCAAAACTGCATTCCAGCATATCATTCATTTGATATTACTATTGATTTAATCGTTGACTCTTAATCCTTCTCGAATACATTTGGGTGGTGCTTTGCACATCCTTCTCAGTCAGTCGGTTCAAGGTTCCAAGTAAAATGCGGCAAAAGCGCAATAAAGTGTAATGTGCACCTAAAACAGAATATCGTTCATCAATCGATCATGAGTTATTTTGGGATTAGATTTGCATAGTTGCTGGCCCTACCGAAAATATAAAAATAGAACCAAAGCAGTGAATCAAATAAAAAAGTAATAAAAAGAAGAAGCTCCTTCCTTTTGTAGCAGAATTTAAGTGAATACAACTTATACGAGCATATGGAAGAAAGATGTTTTTTTCATAATAAATGCGAAAAATGCGAGCAATTTGCCAATAAGCCATCAATTTATCAATTGTCTTTCCTTGACATGTATACACTTCTTAAATCCATCGCCTTTACCAACTAATTTCATGCTTTTTTAAGTCTTTTTAAATACTTCACCCTTCACGCAAGTTAAAAAATTAATTCTAATATTTTACTTTAAATAATAAGGTGGGAACATCTTTCTGTTAAAAGGATGCTTGCAAGAGCGAATTTGATGCCTTTGTAAATTTAATAGAAGAAACTTATCAATTTTATAATTGATAAAAGAATGAAAATAATTGGAGGAGTCGAGTCATAGAGCAAAAATAATTTAATTAGTCACTGGAGGAAGTCAGGAAGAACGTATTAGCAAATTTGGCTCTATTACTAAGAGTAGTATTCTGAATAATATTTAACTTTTTTATAAAATAGTCCAACCCATGATTGAATTTCTCTTTTAAGAATTAAAAAAGATTAATACTTATTGAAAGCCACAAGGTATACAATATTAAGATTCTCCAGTCATCTTCTAATTTTTTTGAAATGTGCTTTTTGGCATTATATAATAAGTTAATTGGAATATTTCTTCTGTATAAATTAATATTCTAGAATGATCATTCCATCAGTTACTACGGGCAAATAATCTATCAGCACAAGCTTTATTACATCCAAAATCATCATAGCTGAGAAGTACTTGCTAAAGCGATTGATTAAAAAGATGCCCTATTACAATGTCTATGAAGGCATTGACATAAAAGATACAAAGTTTGTTCACATATATATGAAGCCGGTAAGGATTTGCTTATAGTAGAACAATATTGAGTTTAGCTTTACTAAAAGAGTCAAAGAATAACTCAGAAATAAACTAAGTCCGCCCCAAGTTTGGTCAGGTACTCAGAAAATTGAAAAGACTTTATATAGCATAGAAGTACATTAAAATTTTGGACCATCACTAAAAGCAATGTTTTCATATGTTAAAGATCCTATCTCTTAAAATGACTTCCTGCTGTTGATGTATCAACTTGTAATGATTATATCATTTAGATTAGACTGATCTAAAAATATGGAAGCATAGGCTACGTTTATAGATAATTGAGCATGGATCAAATCATATTTGATGTTAATCCTTAGAAAAACGACTTATTCTTGCTTAATATATTTCCCTTGAGAAAGAAGGGAGAGGAATCTCCTATTTTAAATACCAAATATTGCTCTAGAGGAGCTCATCTTGGACTTCGTAAAAAAAATATTATTTAGAAGCAAATATAAAGGATGATTTGGAATCAATGTGCTACATCCTCCTAAAAATATACAATGGCACTTTTTTGGAGAACATCGACCCTGAAGATTACCAGGAAGCGAAAACAAATTTAAACCTCACATCTTATGAGCGACCACTACCCCAGCAGTTTATTGATTTCTACAATTACGTGGTTGGATTGAATTACACAGACTAAGTCAATTATTTCCAATGGAAAAACCTTTTCTACAAAGCAGTTGGGAAAGAAAGTCTCTTGAAACCTTTCGAATGGATGATTATCAAAGAAAATAAGCGTGAGTCTTTTGATGAATTCAGCGATGATAAAAGCGATGGCAACAAATAAAATATTAATAAAAATAGTTAAATTGAGGATGAGCTCAAACCTGAAGATTTATAACAGTTAAACCGAATGACATCGAAAGTGATGATTAACCCGCAAAATTATCGGAATTGATAAACCTGGGATTCAGAGAAAGGCATGATGTGTTTTTATTTGTAGTTATTCCTATTGGTCAACAATCTAAGTCTTGTCTACAATTGATGTTTTTTATGATAATGAATGAATGAGTTGATTCTCAATGCTTACATAGAAAGATGAATAACTGTTTATAGATCGAAGATGATAAAGCAATGGCATTATTAAAATAATTATCGCTTGATAACTCAATTCTAATTTGTAGATATGAAATATTTAGTCATCTATTTAAAGTAAATTTAGTAAATTTAATACGAATAAAAGTATATTGATCATTATATCTAAAATGCAGAATATAAATTATATTCAGAAGCCATAGCCAAAATCAATACCATATTTATTGATTTAATCATCACTTACTAATACTCATAATTTCAAAGACTCAATTTAGACATTATTTCCAAGAACACCGAGAAAATTAACTCTTATTACTCAATTCAACTATTTTCATCCCACAAATACCTCAATTTTTAATAATAACGCTTTTAATATTTAATTTATACAATTTTCTACACTTCTATGGGACAATGTGAAACTTGTACCCAGTAATTGTAATACAACGCCATCGATAGTGATTCTTTGCTGTAAAAAATCAGCCAACTATAACTCGGCAAGGATATTCAAAAACTGAGAAGCGACAACCAGGACTACCTCAGTCAATACAAATTTATAATTATGCCCGATAGGTCCATGTACAAGGGAAAATTAGTCAATTCATTCAAAGAAGGATATGGATAATTAAATAGCTAATAGTTTAACTTCTATGGATTCTTTAGAGAAGATAAACCTTCCGGGATTGGAGCCATTGTTATGGAGAAAAAATGTATATACGGTCAGTTCTGGAATGGAGTTCTAGAGGGCAGAGGGAAATAATGGAATTAATAATATAGATTCGAAGGGATTTTTAAAAAGGGAGAAAGGACTGAGGGCACACTGATTCGAGATAAAGATTAACTCACTTATTCAGGAGAGTTGAAGGATAATCTTTATCATGGAAAAGGTAAGCTCACTACAAAAGTAGGGGCTTGCTACTAAGGAGATTTTATCGAAGGAGTTTTTGATGGTAAGGGAATTTTTACATTTTCGAATGGAAACAAATACAATGGTACTTTTAGCAAGGGCAAGTACCACAGATATGGGGAGTTTGCATGGACAAGTGGAAATTACTATAAAGGATAATATTGTTAAGGCAAGAGATAGGGATTTGGAATACTGATGCTGGATAATGTTGAATATTCAGGCACCTGGAAAAATGACGTTCGTGAGGGACACGGTATTCTCAGTAAATAAGGAGATCAAGTTTTTGGGGAATGGAAGTAAAACCATATGATTTAATCTTGACCACTATCGATATTATTAATATTTGCAGTGCTGAGGCAACCTAAATGTGAAGTAATAAAATAATAAATGAGTAATAAAACCATTGACCTAATTATTAGAAATACTAAGAGCAATCCAAAAACATCCATCAGTGTAAGAGTACCTTCTTAATCGTCGGCACTACCCAATTTATCCAACTCTAATAATACACCCGAGCATGATCAAATTCCCCAATTTGATGAACGTATCCAAAAGCTTGAGGGAAACCTAAAAATGCTGTAAAAAAAATACAGAAGCAATTTAAAATAAGGTTTTGAGCATAAAATAAAAGCATATCGCTTGCAGGCAGTCATGGAAAGAAAAATATTGAAGCATGCTATCGAGCAGACCAAAAAATACCAATAAATGGAGGTTCTAAAATCGAGAATAGAGCAGAATGAGCAATCGAAATTTATGTAAAAATCTAGAGTGGAAATGCTGAGAGTTCAGAGAGAGGAGTAGTATAAGTTTAAAAGAGATAGTAACATCCGAGCCAAAAGAGGATTATCTCTTTCACTATATGAGAAAAAGAATGAGCTGGAGAGGCTTTCTAAGTAGTCTCATGATCAAATCATACAAGAGTCGATGAACGGAGACAAGAAGAAGAATTATTTTGAATTTATTAGAAAGGTGTCTATTAAAAGGGAAGAAGATAACAATAAGAGACAGCTGCTTGAGAAGATAGTTAAGAATACTGATAAATTGAAAGAACTTAAGTATATGCTGGAGGAGATGAATGACACCCCAAAGAGGGATGACACTTTTTTAACCATTTGATAGGGTTATTGTATCGTTGCTTATGGATAATCTTAATGATTACACTTTTCATCATTATTATTAAGTAACTTTATGCTGTTTTTGTTGCCTTGATCAGTAATAAAATAAATTGGAAAAAATAGATTATGACTGCATATGTATGGATTAGTTGGCTCAACATAAATAGTCATTAAACTTTTGAATATTGAAATGCTTAATATTAAGATAGATATACTAAACTGGAATTCTTTTAAATATTTATTAATTTGATTGACATCTTAATCATATGGTAGAGTTATGATATCATAATTAATGGATAGTTCTAATGATTGTACTTCTGGTCATTATTAAAATTAATTATCAACAAATGATTTCCAAACTCGCTTTGAGATCACTCTTCTATGCCAAAACATGTGTTTCCTCTCGAATACGTGTGCCCTCATCGAAGATTTAGTTACTAACTCAGCTTTATTGCTTTAAGTTTGCCACTATCTCCAATAAAGCTAATTGGGAAGAAAAGGAGATTCATATCGACGATAATGATGTTCACTTGACTGAAGAGGAAGATTCAAATTGGCAGGTAAAGAACAAAAATATAATTGCAGAGTATCCTTTTGTACACATTCCAGTTTCCATTATTCGCAACCCCTCTATTCTCTAAGCTGAACCTTCTGTAAAGAAAGATTTAATTGCATTTAAATGTCTCTCTGCGAGAGAGCCTGATCTTCGTTTGGCTTACGATCAGCTGTTTCCTGATGTTTCTAAATACAAACCCCTCTAAATAAACGAATATGCAGGAAAGAATTTATTCAGCGATCATTTCGAAAGTAGAGTGACTCCTATCATGGAGATGATTAATACTCAGCAAGGGTCACTTGATGAAAGAATTGCCGGAATGAATATTTTGATCCATATAACAAACAAAAATATCTCCTCGGATAAAGTTAAAGAGCTTAGTTAGAAATAGATTGTTAGGCAAGATGAAAGTGGAGCCCTACTATGTTATTATATCCAACTGCTAATCAAACACCGCCTTGAGTACACTCATCTGCTGCCTTTAATACATTAAAGATTAGAGCAGGCTTCTATTTCGCCTTAGCTTAAAACCAAATTAGTTAAAGCCATAATTACTGTACCTAATTTCACTGATCACTTTTCTAAAAAGATAATCGATGTCGGCATCTCAATTTTAACCAAGAACATATAATCGATGCATAACTATGAAATTCTTTACACTATCCGCTTGCTCTACAACTACAGCTCTCCATAGGCTATAAGATACTGTGAATCTCTCCAAAAGTATTTAATAAAAAAGCACGTCGAATAAGCAAACATGGACTACCACGTTCCTTTGATTCTTAAAACGATAAAATATAGTTCAAAATTGAGAGTGTCGACTCGCGAACTGATATAGTTCATCACCACCAACATGAAACGATTTCAAATACTGTTTACAAAAAAGAGTATATCGAAAGGCATCTTTTTCAGCTTGCTGTTTACAAAAAATAATAATGAATTATCAGCAGAATCGGTAAGCTATCTCAAAAACTATTTACTTGACACTGTGAAGGAAGTAGCGAGCGTTGACGAGATAGATGAAGCGGAACTCGTTCGATTCAATAAACTTCTAATCAAATATGTAGAGCTGTTATCTGACGGAGATAAGGCACATATTAGAACTCAATACATTAAAAACGTCCTTCCTAGATTTGATTCATCAACCTAAATCTTGTTCTATAATTTACTGGTAGTCCTTCGATAGACTGTGACAGTCCATGATTCAAAAGCTGTATAGGTTAAAAAATAGATGTAAGTAATAACAAGCTACATAAAGACATTCTTGTAACGATGCTGCATAAAGAATAATACGGGATAGTGGTTGGTAAAATATCAGATTAATGCTGTGGTTTAGATTATGTACCAGATATACCGGCATGATATCCAGATCGAGAAGGAGTTACTGCCACATATTTGTAAATTTTAGTTTTCCAATAGGGAAACCATAAATCCCACCAACTTGGGCTATTTTTTCTACTATCTATCCAAAACCACTCATTAAAAAATAGTTGACATCAGGAATGCAATCGGTGTCTTAGAGCCAACTCTCGAGACCTATATACGGAAGGACAGGCTCAATTCCATGAAAACCATTTACAGCATCATTGGCATATGCAGTAAAGTAGGGTTTTAGCATAAATTCTTTTATAAATCCTTATAAAACAGTCTTGCTCGCTACCTTATTAGAAACCCCAATTTTGTAATACCTGAAAAGGATTTACGATATATCAATGAGAATTTGATAAAGAGAGGCTACGGAAGTCGAGGATTAGTAACTCTCATAAGTAAATCCCTTGAAAAGCCACAAAATTGGTCCAAACTAAGAGCAGAATACACATAAAGATAAAAAATATTTTTATAAACCTTAGAAGCCAAAAGAAAATAACGCCGCTTCTAAAAAAGATAACAATGATCGATAGTAACACACATATTAATTCTATCTTTAATATACTAATTATTCATCAATAACTCTTGAGGTATCTTTTCCTCCTCTTCATTTTTTACAGGAAAATGCCGTAAAATTCAGATAATTCTAAAGGCACATATTTTCTAATGCATCTCGCACTCAAAGTTGACTATTCAGGTATTACTCCATCGAATCTGGGCTTCCAACTTAGTATTCCAAAGATCTCGTGCTCAACCAAAAAAACATCTTTAATTTAGTCTAACTCATCTCCGAAATCAAAATGACCATAACTCTCTGTTTATTATATAACATGAGTAGAATTTTCTTTTTCGCAGGCTGCAAGAGTAGTAGCGGGGCTCAGATGAGCTAGAATGTTATGATTATGATTATTATGATTATTATGATTAAGAGATTAAGTTTTAATGTTTCCCCTTTCGCTTTGATACTAAGTCTTACAGCTGTTCTATTGTAAACTGCCTTTTGGAGTTGCACTAATAGATGAAATTTTATCGATCTCCCGTTCCCCATTCATGTTTTCTACTTTAAGATTCACGACTGGAATAATTTGCATTGCCATTGGAATAATATTTAATGACTAATTCTCTAGTGAGGGTTTATTCTCCAATGAAATAGCATTTTATTAATATTCATCATATTCCATCTTGAGTTAATTTGCTTTCGTGCTTGATGGAGATTACTCCTTTAATTCTTTCTTTATCAAATTCTTTACAAACAGTTTGGTGTATTGCCGACAGAGTCGATTCACTTATTAACGTCTCAGTTATGGATATTAGTTGATGATTCTTTTCATTTCAAGCTTGTGCAAAATGGTAATTACCGGAGTCACTGATTATCTGTTATATGGAGACAACACCTTCACCAATATATCTTGCATGTTATTTTTGAGTGGTGTGTCAATACATTGGGTGAGTTCTAAATGAATAATTCTTCTAAGTTTTAAGGTGGAGACATGGATGATTGCCTGCTCAACATTAGGATCGATGCTCATTGATGAAATAACTAATGGAGGGAATAGTTGGAGCCATTATAAATTTTGATGCGTGGATATACTTATAAATGGTCATTATTAATTTCAAACATTGTGTTCGTATATCAACAATCGTAATCCTTATTTTATTATCGCAAGAGTTACTTTTTTAGTGTAAAAAATAAGTCTTATTTTTTTTTTGAAATTGTGATTTATTTCCCAAATTTGAACATTACTGTTTGCAGTTATCTCCAAAAATAAAAATAAAAAATAACTGTTTTTTTACCAAAAAATAGCCAAATAAAAAATATTTCTAAAATAGGATGATTCCTTTCCGACCACAATAAAATTCACTCAATCAGAATCCTTTCTCGCAAATATATATTTTTTTGAAACAGCATGCTCACAAAAAATCAAGTCAGAATAATTAACAACAATTATGCAATATTTGAAAATAAACTTCTAGGGAAAGGGTCAACCGGTAATGTTTTCGAGGGTTGCTAACTTAACAGCGCCAAGAGAGTAGCAGTTAAAGTCATTGAACTTAATAAAATCGATAACGAAGTCACTCGGTATTTACTTAATTGTGAAATTACAGCGTTGAGTAGCATGGGGAGGTTGCCAAATACTGTCCATGAAAATATAGTTAGATTACTGGACATAGTTTAGCAGAAAGACTTCATTTATCTAATTATGGAGTTACTGGAAGGTGGCACGCTAATGGAATATATGAAGCGTTACCCCAACGGATTACAATTTTAAGAAGCCTAAGCCATCTTCAGGCAACTTTTGTAGGCCTATCGATACATACGCAGCAAAGGAGTAATACATCGCGATTTGAAGCCTGGCAATATTCTATTCAGAAACAGGCCTGAAGTTAATAAGAAAGTGGTCATTATCGATTTTGGCTATTGTGAGATGTCAGAAGTACCGAACAAGCCAAAGATGTATTATAACGTCGGATCTCCAAAGTATATGTCACCTGAGGCATACAAATCAAATAAATATTCTGAGAAGAGTGATGTTTGGGCTTTAGGGGTCATCTTTTACTAGATGCTGATGGGAAGAACCTGTGACTACGGAATGAATATGAAAGAGTATCTAGATATTGCTGAAAAAAAAGGAATTCCGTTTCATCAGCCTGTGGCACAGTTTCATCGATATCTGATTGCTAACATGCTTCAATTTGACCATCACTCGAGATTTGATTGTCTTCAAATAATAAAGGCTTTGCAATAGCATGATATAAGCTTAAGCAAACAAAATAATAATATGATCAAGGAGAACAGACACTAAAACAATCAGTCAACCATCAGCTTACTTTTTAACTCAGCTCCTATAAAAAACAACCCAGTTTTTCGATCAATGATTGTAGGTCAGCCTAAATTATAGCCTCATCACGAACGAGTCAAATTTGCAATCAAATAAATCAGTACTAGTATGAATATTGAAAACAAAAAATAAGAGCATCCTTTTAATAAGAATATTGTGAAATTTGTTTCAAGATTGCCGTTTGCTATAAATCAATTACATCCTACTGCTTAGGGATTGCAACTAACTAATCATAATCATAATACTTTAGATTTTAATAATCAAAATCATGCTTTTCAGACGCACCAATAAAATCGCTTGAATCTGTAAAATTATGCAATTCCTTCTTATCCTAATGACAAAGCAAATTAAAGGATATTAAAACCGAAGCAAATTATTAAACTAAATCCTCCTCCTCCAAGAAATTCTAATCTTCTTCATCATAAAATAAATTTTAACATAATCTAGCAGGGTAAAAGTCAGCTCGTAGAAGTTGTCAAGATAGATACTGCTTTAAACCAAAATAGGCTTATCAATAATCGGGAGGAAAGAATATGCACTGCTCCTGTACATGTTGGCAGATATAATGGGCATCTTAATGGAACAAGCATTGCCTAAAAGTCCCCTCCAAAAATAATCAAAAGGTAAGTATTTTGTTCATTGGATAAAAAACCCATAGCTGTTGAAAATAATTCCGGGAATTGGTTTGAAAAGAATATTATTCCATTCAATCTCAAAGGACTTTAAGCACCATTAAAGAAAAATGGGCCTATCAAAAATCGAAAACCTGGACTGAGCACCCCAATAAGAGCAGAATTTGGACATCTTCAGTCTCGACCGCTACGGCATCCGGAAATGAGCAAAGTATGTGTGAATTCATGACAATACGTGATTGATTATACTATGATTATGATTAATAATTGCTGAACATCATTCCTTCTTCTCCTCTTTCTTCTCCTACTCCTTAGCTTAGCTTGCTTTTTGCTCACCAAATATCAAAGTGTTATGCTCATTTGCTTTATTGAATTGAATCTGGAACTTCTCAGCATCATCCTTTGAAGTGAATTTTGCACAAAACTTATCAGTGGAGGATTACTCGTCAGAGATATCGTGAGCTGCCCAAGTCCAAGCATTGTTGCTGGTTTTCATCGCCTACAGTTTGCAGAAAATGTCTTTTGTGATGATGTAGTGGTTGACGATGACCCTGTGAGTTTTGTCAGCACGGACCAAAATACGAATATAGTTAGAGGTCTTATGTCTTAGGAATCGAAGTTCACCAACTCCACGCTCCTTCCATTCGCCCTTAAACCTGTAGATTTTGGTTCGGAACTTCGCCACTTCTTCTTCCTCTTCCTCACCAGTAACAGCAGGCATCACTGGAAGGTCAACTAATTTCCAGTTGCCCACGACTTCTTTCTCGAGATCTTCGTCATGTTCGTCGCCTGAATCTTCCTCCTTAGGATCTTCTGGTTTGGTGACTTTTTCTTGGGCTGTGAACATAAGTTGAAATAATTGAATATATTAATTGATGAGTGTTCTATTTATAGAGAAAATCTGGTAAGTTACCAAGGTGCAAATTTGTAAGTTGGACTACAATTATGATATTATCAAAGAAAAGATTACTCAAAAAAGTAAACTCTGCAAGTTCGTGCCCTATTGTTTTGTAGTAGCGGATCATCATGGAAGCGGAAAGCCCAGCGATTTTTATTTCTCGTCTCCCGATAAATGAAGAGGAGTTTCTACTGCGGGTCCATTCTTAAAAATTTCATACCAGTCTTCATGAACATTTTAGGGATTTTTCTGATAGGCTACGAATATAGTGAGGGAGTAAGCAGCGGAGCTGAAACAGCTCTTGAGCAAGGTAATGACTTTACGAATGATTAATTAACAGTGACCATAATAAAGTCATATAATGGCATTTTATGATGTGCCAATGCTGCCTTCAAATGCTGCCCATCAACAGATGCTCTGTTTTAGTTGTCTTGACTAGCAAAGATCATAACAAAATAATAAGATTTCTTCCTTATTAGAGATATAAATTTATTCATATTAATAAATAAATTTGAAAATAATAAAATATCATTAATGAGCCGATTAAAAAATGGACTACAGTTTTAATTTTCCAAAATCGTTGTAGCTCTCCTGTTAAATTGATTGCGCCTCTGATTTTTATGCCTATTTTTCGGGCAAAGAACTGCTTTATTTTTGATTGGTATCGCTCTTCACTTTGCTAACAGTATTGTGCGAGCTTTCGTTAATTCTAGTTTATCTTTCTTTATGCTTGGCGAGCAGATAATGTTAGTACTTCTCTTTTGTCATGATAATTCTGCCCCTGATGGGGTGGTCTTCAACCACTAATTACGAAAATTATGCAGAATTTGTAACATAAGTGCCTTAGGAGAAACCAAATAATTTCTTTTTTAAATCTTCGCTCATATTGATTGTTGTCAGGGTTTAATGTTGTGCCTCTCTCATTTTTCGATAATAGTCTATGAGTTTATTCTTGTCAAAATTATAGGAACTGTCTGCTTGCAATTCATTACCACTTATTGATTTTGCTCCTGTGCGGGATTGCTTGTCCCGCTTAGGCTGGTCCAGATATTGATTCTGGTTTTCATGCATTCATTATTATATAAAATATTATTGCTCAAGTTAATTGAGCTCTTTCGTAAGTAGCATCTTCATTCAGTTATATTCCTTGCTTTTCATACATGGACTCATACTTTTTAAATAAACTTATCATTATGCTAACTTTACTTATCTGAGAAATAATTTATGAATACGTGTCTTTGTAGTTAAATTAAACAAATTCGTCTTTCCTTTCTTTCAATCAGAATCCTAGTAATTTAAATAATTTGCCGGAGAGTAAAGATAAATGTATATTGTATCATGGGTCGTAGTTTATTATTTCCACCATGTTACTGTTTTTTCTCCTTTGCCTCTGTCTCGAACAAATTATCAACCGAATATCGTAATCTCTCTCGATCATAAGCTCAGATATGAAAAAATAGGCCACTAATAGGAAGATTACAGCAATGGCGATTCCTAACCCAATTCCCAAAGCCTAAGCCATGTAGTAATTGGTTAGCCGGTCTGATGAAGACATAAACACAATCAGCATGACAATTAAACTTACCATTAATATCGCGCCAACAGTGAGCCATATACATAGACAACGTCTGCTTCGACCGAATGAGACTATTTAACAGCAAGGCCGGCAACGTAGATTTTAATCAACTGTAAATCGTATTTTTTATTTGCACTTAGCACAGTTAAATTTTTTGGATCGGCCACTTTAAATAATCTGCCCCTTGCATACTTAGTCCATTTAATCCATCAAACATTGCGAATGAATTGGTTAGAAGCAGTGGCAAGGAAAGAGTTGGTTGGTATTACCATTTGGTCTTTAAATTCTTTTGCAATGCCTGCATGCCATAAGGAGTGAGCGTTCAAGTGGTTAAGTTGTTGATAGATTGGAGATGGAATTGGCCATGTTACAATCCATAGGGTGCACTTTCAGCATCTGGCAGCTCAAAAGGTAATAATTTGATAATTAATTTAATATGAACTCGATTGTTTAGAAATCGTGGACAACAACGTCTCCCGCAGACTTTATATGCATTAATGACACGTTTTATCACTTCTAAGCCACTGTCAATTTGATTTGTCATTGAAAAGATTAAAGATTTTATATAGTAAGACTGTGTATAAATGAAAGTTAATTTTTGTTAATATTTGGCATGCAAATTGTTATCAATCTTCTGCCTTCTGCATTTATTATAGAGTATATATTTGGCTAAAATATGCTACTATTTTCATGGAACTCATAAATGTAAAAATCAGTTCACGAAGCAAAATAGTTTTCATACTCTTCCTCCATTGCTTCCTCCCTAAAATGACAGGACTTGAGGGGTAGAGAGCTGTCCAACTGCAGCAAATCGTGCTCTTAAGTTTGATTTTGGCAGTCGAACATGCTTTCATGAAGGGGATACTGAGGCTCATACACGTTGTGAGATATCTCTTCCCTAGTTTGGATCAAATCCTACGCTAATATACTCTCCTTCCGCTTGGGCTAAATCACCAACTCATTCTCACTCTATTCTGAACCCATTGCTGTTTCTTCACTCGATCCGAATAGAGCCTCAAATTTGTCTTATTGACTACGCAGAGCCTCGGACATTTTGAGAAGTGATCCTTGAGAAAAGGAGTTTGGAACGACCAGAAGGGAAATTGAAGTGGACGACAGGAAAGGTATCTTTTTGAGTTGGATGTTGAGATCTTCCGGGAGGGTGAAATGAGATTATTGTTTGTAAGGATTGGCAATTCTGTACTAATCACTATTTCTGAGCATTTTCAGTCGGTGGCGCTCGCTGATACGGCGGATAGCTACAGTTTCAACCTGGGTGGAGTTCATCGATAATTTTATAATTGGTTAATTTTATTTTAAAATAACAGTTCTCAGCATATACGTAGCTTTAGCATTCCACTGCCTCTTAAAAAGCTAAACTGAGACAACTCTAACCCTTTGATACAAGAGGGGATGATTAAAAAATCGATCCTTGAGTTTAATAAATTAAATTAGACTTGCTATTGGATTTTTGGTGGCATGGAGAATCGTATTAAATTTATTTTTATCATGTCATATTTTTTAAGTGGTAATTATAGGGAAGTTTAATTGATGTCTCCTTCATGGTTTAGATGAGTGCTTCATGAGTAGAAAGATTTGTTCATGCCAAAAGTATTATATTAAAAATCATTTCTCAATATTGGGAGATGCAACTAATCGGCTATGATGGTCAGTAAAATAATCATATTAGTAAGACTGTAAAAATATAAAAAAAATAGTTGAACATAATAAGGAAATCATCTATTAGGAATAATTTAATTTGATAATTTATCGTTCCTGGCTTTTTGTTAATATACATCATTACCATAGACGGAAATTACAAATATCCTGCCTTCTCAATAATATAAGTTGAATTTGTTTCCACAACAGCCTATAGATACTTTCTAAATTTAAATGATTTAGCCGTATCAATCAAAAATCAGTCATTAATTGTTGATAGATTCATATTATGCTAAAATATCTAAACGCACTACAAAGAATAGCAACATTTACCAAACAAGTCGAACCGCAACGCAAGATAAAACCTCTCATCAAACCCAAGGTTTCCAGCTAAATCCTCTAACAATAAAGACTGGATAAAATATACTTTGAATTTTAAGCGATTAGAACTGACCCACTCGACATAATTCGTCAGCGCTTCATAAAAAAAAAGAAACTACTAGGAAACCGTCGTTTCTACATGCCCAATGTACTTCTTCAAAGATATAGAAAACTCAATACATGAAGGATCTCGATGGATATATGCGCGAAATATAATCGAAGCATGATTTATAAATAATGAGGGACAATTATGTACTTCCTACCACCATCGGATAAAAAATAGAACTGTAGCGTAATTATCAGAGTAATATAGTAAATAGCGAAAGGACCAAATTCTATTTCTCCATGATTACAGAGGATAAATGGGTGATAAGAATATGTTTAGGCTTAATAGCTTTGCTCATTATTTGTTAACTGGCCTTTTGGAGTGACATATGATAACCCTATCATCAATAATATTGAGTCGTCATCAGCTAATAATCCTCAAATGACATCAGGGAATATAAATATATTGATAATCAAAGTCTTTTGAAATTCTTCAATCCCAGCCCCAAGCGACTCATCTTTTTTGTTTAGTTTATCTCGGAGTTAGCCATTCGCTTTATGATTTCGTAGTGACTGGAATAGTTTTATTCAGTGATCGGAGTATCATTATCACACTGTGCTTCTGGTGAAAATTAAATCCTTTTTTGTTTCCTCATATCTGGAACCTATTAACTGTCCAAATCAATGAGCAATGAACGGGTGGTTATGGGTTTAGTTAACAATTATGATTTCATCCCAAGCTATTCTTTTAAACCATTAATTTTCTGCATTAAATCGCCTATCAAATTATCCTTAGAGAAGATTTATTTTTACAACTCAATCACTCTTTTTCTTTTGGTCTAGTTTTACTCATTTGATTTTTTGGAAACATCTTCTGATTTTTTGTAGGCTTTGAACTCCTATTAATTGAAGCTGTAAATGTTAGGCGTACTTTTAGGGGTGGATAGTTAAAAGGCTGAGACGTGGTGGTATTTAAGCCAAACATTCTGAAGTTTGTTGAGTCCATAATTTTTAAAATATACCATGGGTTTAATATTTTTGCGATTGAAATAGTTCTCCATGACATTGTTTAGTATTTTCGATTCTGTCTCTCCAAATCGAATGATGAACTACGACAATACAAAATTAAGAGTATCATCTTCGATTTTACTCAACTGTAGGTAGTTTTTGCTGTCTTCCAGAAGTTTGAGTTTATTTTACAGGTGAATTTCCAAGACTTCTTGGAACAGGAACTTGTATTTGTAGCTGAACTATAAAAACTAAATGTTCTACAGCACTTCCTTCTTACTTTTCACCTACTATTCGATGTTTAGGAGATAGTCGTCGATGCCCAGATAGATAATGATTGGGTATATTTATGATAGTTCAACGATTGAGTTCACTTCTAGGAGTTAACCATACAGAGAGTGAATTATTCGAATTAGTGGCTATTACTTTAACTCGCGAAGGTTTATCTATCGGGTATCTGGATCTATCTTGGCAAAAAAATCAGAATCCATCGAAAGGAAGGCCTGCTGAAGGTACAACCTTTGGGTAGTGGTGACGATGCAAAGATTGCTATAGGGATCATTGGGAAATGTTTGTGAAATTCTCGGATCACTTTTGGTATTGATTTTAATCATCATATTAAAGTTATTAGATGAATACGATATTTGATGAGGCAATCAACAAATTTTTTTAAAAAATGAATTTTAATTTTCTATATTTTCTTTAAATTGTTGGTGCATTGTTATCAGAGAATGTAAAAATTATTTATACACCATTTTTTCTTTAATCATTGAGCTTAAATGAGTTTATTGCTTATGAAAATCATAATTAATTAGTCAAAAATGTTGAAGTCTCTTCAATAGTCAAGCATTTAGTATAGTCCAGCATAATTTGGTGAGTAGAAGTAGTCAATTTTTTAAAGGTTTTCTTAAAATAAACCTGATTATGTTGGAAAAGTATTGTGTTATCATACTAAATTAAATTTGAAATCAAAAATTAGTGGAAATCAAATCAGTCACTATCACTGTTTTCCCTCCGACTCAGTTTGTTTTCTTCGTCGATTTTATCCCCCTCTTGCTCGCAGCAAAAAATCTTCAGCCCAATGTACATTAAACCCACAGAAATCATTATTGCTGAGGCTATCATCGTGATCACCTCGAATAAACCAACTCTGTCGAAATTAGCAATCATCATCAAAGGCATGACACCAGCATAGATGTTGAACAGTCCACGGCCAATATAGTTGTATAGAAAACGCATGTACTGTACCATAAGAACCATGCGACATTCAATCAGCAAAATAATCAAACCAGATATACCAACATAGGTAGGCATCACATATACGAGAATCTGAGCAGTTCCTTTAAAGTCACTTCGGTCCAGCACTGAAGTGTAGCAAAAAATAGCAAAAGTTACAAAGAGAAGTCCAATGACAACATTAATAGTTTTGAGTACGTAAGTTAACTTAGACCGTTAAACTCTTTTCCTGTATAAACTATGCTTCTCTGGATTTTACTATTGATGTTCAATCTGATTATGAACAAGTTTTTCCTAAATTACAATTGATGGAGGTAATTGAGGTGGAGTTTGCGTAGATTCAGGTAGCGGTTCTTCAAGTGGTGGTGGGGGAGGTAATCCATTGAGTAACCTTTCGTTTGGATTGTTTTAGAGCATAGATGAGTATAATAAATATAATAGCATATTTAATCTAATAGTTTACTAATACTCCATTTTTTGTTGTGCTCTGGTCATGATAAAATAAATAAAAGATATCTCGATTTATATTCGTTGATGATTATTATGCTTAAATTGCAATCAGATTCATATAATGCAGGCAGATGAACCAAATCAGATATTTGTCTTCGAGGAAGAGGATGATCACAACTAGATTGAAGAGATTCATCACACAGAAGACCAAACAGAAATGACGAACCAAAAAGAGAACCATTCAGATTTATTAGTCAAAGCAGATTAGAGTTTAAATCAATAAGGTAGCTACGAAGAGCCGAGGGTTGTGGTGCTTACGCTTTAACAGAAGCAGTAGGACTGTATACAACCCAAGAATGGTGTTAATTTGGTGTTCTCAGAATAAAACGCCTATTCCTTTCGCCAACCCACTTTCCCAAAAACAATTAATAATTCCTAACTTTGTGAAAATAAGCCTAAAGAAGTCTAGAAAGCCCCTAATTTATAATTTCCTATTCCGAAATAAGAAGGTGATGATTTTTCGAAGGAAAACTTTTCTCATCTTAAACGTAATCATCACAGCAAAAGCAACGCAAGTGACATATCAAACTCGGACATTGTCTCTGAAAACAATAAATTAACAGATCTTCACGATGCTAACCGCATTGTGCCTAGCATGTTTGTGCAGTTATCCTAGGAGGAGAATCATAAAACTTAAGATCCTCTCCAAAGTGAAAAAGTGAGCCCATTAAATTTGATAAAAGAGAGAAAGGCTTCTAGAATCAACCGGCGAAAGTTACCACCCTTGTAGGAGGCTAAAAATGGAAAGATAATCGTCAATAGCAGCTCTGTGCAGCTGATGGGCAATTAAAATTCAATTGTTGAACTAGAGCCTAATAGTCAATAAATCAATGGTGTGGATAACCCCTTGCAAGCGAATCATACAAAAGACATGGCCATTGCTATGGCTCGTGTGTCCTCACATCGTACAACTAACTACAACTTTATCCGTGAGCGAACATGCTGTAGCTATCCAGTATATTCTTTGGCCCTAAAGGATATGTCATTGATTGTAAATGCTAAAAAAGAGTTTGGCCATTTAAACTCCTATTACAACATCACTTGCGAGGAAAAAGTATTTGAATCATCAAACAGTTATCTCGGTTATCTAAAGGGAAATTTTGCAGGAACGGAGTTTAATTTATTTCAGACATGTAGCGGCAAAGACGAACTAACTTGCACTATATGCTATAAAGCAGAGCTCACTTGCAATTCTGCCTTTCGCACCATTGAAATTTTTATTAAAAGCTAAGACGCGCCTTATGATGCCTTATAAGGTGCAGATGAGGGCCTTAACCTACAAGATCTTTATGAAATAGGGCAAAATGGTTCACTTGGAAAAATAGTTAAACTAATCAACAAAAAACCAGAGTGGAGTTAATCAAACAACTGCTATTTACTAAATCTAAAGGGACGAAGTAGAATGGGATCAGTAAAGAACATGGCCTTAATCGAGGAGGGCCAATCTGCATATTCAATGCTTTTCTGCAAAACAGCAATCGACCATTATCACTTAGAGTTAACTCATCCACTATCCCCCTTCATTGGACTTGGCATACTGCTCAGCAGTTTTGACTTTAAATTATTTTGCCAATGATATGATAGACCATTTATAAATAGTATTTTAAGAAATGAAAAATTAAGCTTATTATCATTCTACAACCCCTTCCATTTGACTGTCCTATATGGGTTCAAAAATATTTCTGCGATCCAAAGGACAAGTCGAATGATAGCGAATCCACTTTATTAGACATTCCTAATGAAAAAAATGGCCACAATTTATGATTTCCATACACCTTCGGTCATCTGCCAAGCCAACCAAACAAATTGAGCAATCACCAGTCAGACTAGAAGAATTAACCATACGAAGACATCGATCAATTAAATTATTTATTTCCCTTTGATTAGAGTAGAATAAACCTTCAGTGGCTACGAAAAAGAAGATGCATGATGCCAGTCCTATTAAAGCGGAAGCGTATAGCGAAAAATAAAGCTTCAGGTATGTCAGTTATAACTGTTCGCTATCAAAATTGAGATGCTAATAGTTATAAGTAGGGCTGTGCTGCATATACTGTACTTTTAGTTCGCAGATGAAGAGTGCAGTTGCAGTGGTAACGATGACACTGAAAATTAAAAGCATCAAATCATAGGTTTCCTCTAATTTGAGCTGAATCAACATAGCGAAGATGAACATAAAGTGCAGGCCGAACATAAATTTAAAGCGCAGCTTTGATGTATCATCGTTTTAGTTATCTGGTCTAGCAATGAGTGCGAATAATGCATACATACTGACTAACAGGACGAAGTTTACTACAATGGTTATTAATAGTCGACTTCTCATGCTCCTATTATCCGATTCTAAAGAAAAGTATTATTATTGACTAAAATGTCTAATAGAATTTTCCGTATAAAATGAGAGATTTCAAGATATCTTCCCTCTTGAAGAACTATTAATAGTACATTTTAATCAAAAATAAATAAATTCATTAGATAGAATCCAATTCATAAATATTTGTATCTTTAGATCAAATTGGATATCAGTTTATGCTTCTAGGATTTAAGTAATTTTGTAAGCAAAACATCACTTCTTTCATTAGACTTCTTCTTTACACTAGATTGGAAGCTAGTCGACCATTTATTATTGGAACTTGGCTAGATGCGCCTTCGTTACTTTGGTCACTTTTCGCCCCTTCTATCCTGTAAGTTTAGCTGGTATGGACACCTCTTTTTAGCGTCTGCGAATAGGGGTTAGGCTTCTCTTTCGCTTTTTGATCTCGATAGGCTGTCCCTCAAATTGCTCAATTTTGCAAATCAGATCCTCACTTATCTTTAACACTGCTGCTAAATTTGTGAATTCCCCGCAGTAGTTAGGAGCTGAAAAGATCGTAACGAGTTTACGGTCAAAAGCAAATTCATACCCCTCCTCTACGACCTGATGTGAACGACATACCAAATCAAACTCATTCTTATTGACAAATATATCCACCACGTTTTTCCCATAGTAATAACTGATACCTCGCTCAAAGTTGTCGCTCCATCCTTCGCAATCTGCTTTGGGGTCTGCCCACAGCATATCAGAGAGAATTTTATTGCCCTATGGTTCAATAGGTCTTTTTATTGTATTTATCATTGATAGCTGCTTGATTAAAGGGCTTAGTCCTCCATGAACACAAAAGATTCTTTCTGCAACTACTGCAGCCAAGGGAAGAAAGTTAAAGCTGTCGGAGATTATTTTCCATATACGAATGGTTGTTCTGCGTTTGCATTCGTCATAAAATCCGTAAAGTTTGTTCAGTTCGCTAGACTAGTGGTTTCCTCTTAGAAGAAAAAAGTTATTGGGATATTTAATCTTGTAAGCGAGTAGAAGACAAATGCATTCAAGAGACTGCTTGCCACGATCCACGTAGTCGCCAAGAAAAAGGTAGCTTCGTTAGCCAGGTAAACCAAACAATCTAAAAATTGTTTTGAGATCTTTAAACTGCCCATGAGTGTCCCCGCAGATTTGAATTGGGGTTTACAATTCCAAGAGCATTGGTTGCTAAAAGAAGATAGTCCTTGCCATTGTGGTGAGCCCCTGTATCTCATGTTCCTTCAGGGCGAAGGACTACTAATCATAAACTGTCTCTGTGAGTTTGACGATAATGTCATCAATATTAATGACTCGATTGCGTTTTGGGTCCTTCATTTAAGTTCTAATTTAATATAGAAAGTGTATAACTCATGATAGAATAGATAAGAACTCATCAATTTTAAGGTTGACCTTACTGATCTATTTGACAAATTGATTCATAATTTCCTTTTAATTATCAACTTTATTTATATATTTATTAATGTTCCGTTAGCAGATCAATTGTAGCTGTACATTCTTTTTGCATCCTCCAATTCCGTATACACAATGCAGAAGTCCTCAACCTCTGCCGTCTTATCGGAAAGAGAACAAATCAAAAAAATCACTGAAGTATCACAGCAACTCAAGATATAAATAGATCAACAAGGGATCACTGTCAAGAGAGCAGACTGAACCAGAAAGAGGTCACTAGCTCCATTTTTAGCAAACTATAAGAGAAAAATATAATTAGGGGAATGTTGGTTCAGCTAAAAAGGCAGCAAAGGAGTCACATATTCCGAAGAATGATTTACAATTCACTGCAAAATCAAAAAAATCAATCAGAAACCTAAAGTTAAAGCACAAAGATACTTTTAATAAGGAGAATTAATACTGTCATTCCCGAATGCCGACATAGCCAGATCTATTCACCCACTCTCCACTTAATCTCCTTGATTACAATCTACCTCAAACTAGATAGCGGAAAACAATAATCTCCAAATATGAACAAAATTAGAGTGACTTAGATTCAATTAACATTAAAGACGGAAGTCCTCTCCCTTTTGATAAGATGCAATATTCAGGTGCAACTTCTGCTGGCTTTAGTAATTCTCAGATGACGAAAAGGACCCTTAAACAAGGATAAAGGCCCTCGATTTAAAGCAGATAAACCGTAAATCAACACTTGAGTTTTAATCCCTGCACCTTTATTCAAAATTATGATAAAAATGCCAATGCTCAATTACCTCAAAGATTAGATCAAGCCTGTTACTTAAATTTCAGACGTTCCAGGTCAAAAATGACCTCTAACATCTTTAAATTTCCAGATCTTTAAGAAATTATGAATGAAAAATAAGAAACTGAATCCATTTACGAAGATGGGTAGAAACCTATCTATGATAGTTAAGATGAATGCTAATCATCTCGGGTTTTAATAAGCTGTAGAAAACTAATGGAAGAAAAAAATGGTATTCTTGAGCTGTCAGTACAGGCAAAATTATTTGATTACGATTTGTAGTTGAGTGAGGAGGCAACAGGGGCGAAATAATAATCATTAATTGGCCAATTTGAGGAAATTTCTAAAATTTGATGGCTTAAAATAATAATTAATATTCATCATTTATCATTTTTGATAAATTAGGGCATAGATCAGATCTATGCTTATATCTATCCATTCTCAACATATATCCGATCTCTCTTTTAAATGGCTTGCTATCTAGTTTTAATATTTGATGTAAATATGAAACATAAGATGGAGATAACGGTTAAATTGTATTTGATTCCTTGAAAGTTGGAAAGAGAATAAGTTACTATTCTTGTAGGTTTTGATTGGATGTCCTAATGCATCAATTTATTCTGAAATTTACATTTTATCTTCACTTTGCTCAAGCCAAAAATGGCAGGATTACTCCGCATACTCTTCTATTTGCAAGGATTAATTGTTCTGAATCGCTATGGCATATTTCATTCTGAGATATCTTGTGTAATTCGAGGGAGATATTGCAATTATTGGCTTATCTTGGAAAATTGTGAGATTAATTATATTTATAATAGGCAAATAAATAATGGTAAAGAATATATGACAGAAAATAAATAATTTGATTGTATTTTCTATTAATTATCTTTCTTCTCTCTTTCGTAATAATTTAAGTTTCAAATATTTTGCATTATGTCACTGAATCACAAACATCAGCTATATTAATAACAATGCCAATATTTATCGTGAACTGGAAGAAGTCCATAGGGTATGATAATTAATTAGTGAGGAGCATATGATTAGAGCACAGGAAATATAGTGGATGATGATAAGGTGATGATGCCTTCTTAAAAATGAGATACACAATGATACGACCATTCATAACAATCCGACAGATTCAACTTAAGTGGGATGCGCTTTGGAGAATATCTTAAAAGCAGAGCAAAGTTAAATTTCTCTTTAAAAAGGGTCGTTATAAAGTTCCTCCCTAAAATAATAAAAATCGATATTTCTGCAAATGTATTATTAAAAGGAACATTTGAATTATGGAATTCTCTCCAACAATGATTATCATAAAGATGATTATAAAGATAAAATCTTTGAAATATTAATGCCAATTATTTTGACTAACCTCACTTGATATATATATACAATTTGAAGTCAATTGTAAATCATAGTTTCCATTGAATATCTTCAGCCTCCCATTGCAACGATGAAATATGAAAAGGGTCAGATTAATCTACAAAATAAAGTGGTCTTAACATTCATACTTCTCCTACTATGTCAATTATCCTCAATAATACTTTGACCAAAAACAATATGCAAAAAGTAATTCACTATAAAGAAAAAAGAGATGAAATAGCATGCAAAGAGCAAATTGTTGACTATAAAAGAAAATGAACAAAACTAACTAAAATATTTAAAATGCTAATATTTCATACTAATTTATTAAATCAATGGAGTTGCATGTATAACAAGAGACAAGTTCTTTTGAAGAACCGCACAATAGTAACTCAGTTAATAATATTGCAAGCCACTAATAAGAATAGGAAGAAAGAAAAGATGAAATTCCAGAAAACAAGGCCATATGTGAATAAAATCTGTCATTGAAAGAAACTTTCTAAGATAGATGCTCTCTTCTTAAAAACGAACGATCGACACTAAAATTACAGGACGAAAATTAAAATTAAAAGGAATCCAAAAAAGTTGGTAGCATTAATATAACGTAATAAGATATAAACTCTCTAGGTTAAGAAAACCCACTGACAAATTTGCTTTTGGCGCTGCAAAGCAAAGGTCTATTGACCGATTAATTTATTGAGTCTATTGAAAGAGTTTTTATAAAAAGGATTCAAGTTAATCAATAAGATCGACTGAAGAATATTGACGATAAGATGAGAATGATTTAAAGT
>Ga0302191_10000247_pt1 | contig 33730 bp, 23 predicted proteins | sample II_Bog_E3_1_FD_198775 | JGI IMG/M metagenome (GOLD analysis project Ga0302191, IMG submission 198775) | Peat permafrost microbial communities from Stordalen Mire near Abisko, Sweden - II_Bog_E3_1 | ecosystem: Environmental > Terrestrial > Soil > Wetlands > Peat | place: Sweden: Abisko...
ATTTCCATTTCCGCGAAGTAAGCTCCTATTTACTTTGCAAGGCTATATATCATACAATTTTTGGGGGATTATAGAATAGATACTAATATTATAAGATATATATAAAGGAACTCTTTTCAAGGAAGCTTCGCTAAAAAACACAATTTAATTTTTAAAACAAAATTATTCGAGGGATAAAAAATTAATCTTAATTACTCGTACAATATGGCAATGAGCACACTGATCTTTTTTATTATAACTGGGTTACCATCCTCGGGTTTAAACAAAATTTTCGCTTTCAAAAAGTTTTTATTAATTTAATTCTTTTATACTTATTGCAATATCAAACAAATAGTCAAACTATGGACCTTCAATCGAAGAGAAATAGCGAAAATCGCGAAAGAAAAAAACTTTCCAAGAAATAAAAGTCTAACTTTTTTGTGCTAACCAATGTTTAATAAAAAGAAAAATGCTTTGCCCTTAACATTCAAAATTTTTTCATCAACGCCTTATATGATCTAAGCTAACTTCACTTAAAGGAGCCATCAGTTTCAAGAAGGTCATATTTTGAAGCACTGAGAACTATTACGAAAGGAAATAACTCTGAAATCAGAAAACTTTATCTGAGCAATCCTTATTTATCGGCTACACAAAAGTTATTCAGATCAATTATCAAAATAGCCAACAGAACTCTTCTATCAACATTTTTTTCCTATAATTCATTGAAGAATAGATAAATGAGTGACAATGAACAAAGATTTCGCAAAAGAAACAAATAAGCAGTTAAATAATCCCAAAATATTGAAGAACCCTATTTTTACAAATGTCGAAGGCCTGAGGAATGTTATTGTGGATGGCCAAGACCAACTAATTGTCCGCTTGGACCCAGAATTCGTGTTTATCTTTGATTGCTTTTCAATATTGTTTTATTCTCTAATTTTTCTTCTATCTATCTCACGAAGTGGATTTCTATTTCTATTTCCATTGCAAAATTATATATTCATACTATTTTTGGGGATTATATCAATAATACAATGCTTTAGATAGATATAAAGAAATTATTTTCGAGGAACCAGCTATTTCCCTATCTAAACTCAAATTTTCTTTAAAATTTTTGTAAGACTTATTTATAAAATAAAAGTACTTTTTTAAGTATATAAATTATAAATAGGATATAATCTTTAAACAGCAAAAGGAAAAAGAAATATGTTACATCTTGCTGAACACACTTTTTCTGCTGGTGAAGTAAAGATTTGCTTCACCTCCATCAACCTCCAACCTTAAGACTATATGAATCTGGAATGGAGAGTTGCAAAAATTGCTATTTTTAAAGACAATGCAATTCTTGCTACTTATGTTGATGAGACCAAAAGGAAATCTCTCCTCTCAAGTTTAAGCATTCCAGAAACCAATAACAAATAATTCAATGGAGGTCCTATCTAATGGATTGTTGCCAAATATGTTAATACAGGATTCTTTCAAGTGCACATTGATCAGAAAGAAGATCCAAACCATATTGGAAATTAAATTCTTATACCTCCTCAAAGTCAACTTTCTTATGAAGGTGGTGCATTAGCTTTGATAGACGATGAGGGGAAAAAACTCCAAATTTTCCCTGATGCCACGCGGTGGACACATATATTCATCCCTTATGGAGTGAGGCATTAAGTAGAAGAGGTCAAAGGAACCAGAATTAGTTTTGTTCGATTTGTTTTTGATTCAAAGGCTTGTGAATATGTTGTTCCTGCGTGTCATCAATCATTCCTTGATGAAGGCCCCCAGATTTCTGCTTGATACGATCGATTATCAATAAAATTATTGTTTAAATTATTGTATTTTTCCATAAGTTTATTTCTTTTGTTTGTTAATTATTCGTTTCTTTTACCATTCCTTTAAAATTTATTTTCTTTTAATTACATTTCTGTGAAATGAGTTCATTTTTACATTGCAAGGTTCTGTATATATACATATGTTTGGGGATTATATCAATAATATAATGTTTTAAGATAGATATAAAGGAACTCTCAATGAGGATAAAAGACATGTTTGTTTTCCGTAATTTTATTTGAAAAAAATAAATATATTAATCTTTAAGAGTACAGTAATATGAAGGCACAAATCCTAATTATAACTGTTACCATCTTCACAGCTCTGAGTCAAAACTGCAGCAAACTCTCTCCTCTGGTTGCAGTAAATGCACGATATCAACAATACAATGTTATAAGATAGATATAAAGGAAATCTCAAAGATGGATAAATTTCATTCTCTCCAATTCACAATTTAATTTTTTTATTATCTTTTTTTATTTAACAAGAATTAAATCTATTATAATTTAATATCACATGATTTCGAAAATGACTTTGCCATTATTATCCATAATACTGAGTTTCTCTCTGATTTGTTTCGCAGAAAAATCAAATACCAATCACAAAGAACTCTTCGAAGAATTTGAATCTGTACTGAAGCCTTTATGCTCACTAAATCGGTTGTATGATATTTTTTAACTGAACCCATAATAAATTCACCAAGATTATCAAGCAGCTCTAAGATATTTGCAAATGCTATAAGCAACCTATTAGATGAATCAATCTGAGAAATAATTCACTCCCAATGGTGATTCAGCTAATACGCAACCTAACGGGGTTTAGGAAATATAAAAAGAAAATGCAGAAACAAATCAATAACCAATAGACGATATAATTTAAGACAATATAGAAAACAACTAAAAGGAATCAAATTAATATCCAGATACAACTCGATTAAGTGAACCACCACAAAAGACATCAAATCTGGAATTATGGTTGCTTATTTGGGCAGTGGGAGCCACATTATCCTCATTGGTTATGATGGTGCTGTATTGCCGAAACAAAAACGGAAAGAGCGAGAGCAAACAACTATTGCTGAACACTGAAATCGAAGTCGGAAGAATCAAAAATTGATTGTTGATTAGCTTAGGTCTCCAACATCTTTTTGAATAATTTAAGGAGGTTGATTTTCTTTTTATATCTCAGTTTGTTTGGGGACTAGAGTTGAATGAGTAGATAGTTTATATATCTCTTAAATTGTAATAAAAGAGAATAGACTAGACTATAATATAATTTAGAACTAAAATCATAATTTATTGGATTACATTCCCACGAAATGAGTTCCTATTTACATTCCAAGGTTCTATATTCATACCATTTTTTGGGGATTATATTAATGATACAATGTTATCAGACAGATATAAAGAAAGTCTCTTTCGAGGGAGTAAATTGCGTGTGTTGAGCATATAATATAAAAATGTCTTATTATTAATCTATTAAACCATTATTAGTATTATTTATTTTTAACTTTCTTATATGGCCAAGTTCTCTTTAAATTAAATATAAATTAAAATAAATGCAATTAAAATAATAAAAAGGCTTGCTATAAAATGATTGCTTTTTATTGAGACAAAAATCAAAATCAAAATTCCTAAACCAAAATAAAATAAACGTATATATTTAATAAATCTACATAATATCAATTTAGCTCATTGGAGCTAAATTTTAGATCCAAAGTCACAAGTTTTTTCTATGCTCGTAATGTAAAGGAGATATTTATTTTTAAATGATATGTATATTTCTTTTTCTTACATTTTGCCTAGTTGTAGAAGATATGTCATATATTTGGTTCTCAGAAACCAGTTCAAAAATATAGAGAATACCTGCTTGAGACTAATTTAAGATTCATTTATAGGTGTAATCAACTTAGTTAATCGGTTTATTCCAAATCCTACCTTACTTTAGGCACGATAATATTTCATTACAGACTTATAATCGCAATTACATTCTTTGCAAATTCTCATAATCTTTTTAGCATAAAGAGGACTAATAAAGCATTTATAGCATATCTTGATAGTGTAGGTGCAAATGTTCTTTTCATATATATTTCCTTTCTTTTTTAGAGATGCCTTTTCTTTCTTTTTTTGGCTGGGATTTTTTTGTTTTTTCTCTGATTTAAGAACAGGGCTGATACTTTATGATTTTTTTAACTGTGCTGAAGCTTAAGAAAAATTTTGAAAAATTTCAAGGCATCCAACATCTGTAGGGAAAGAATTCTAATGATTAAAAGTGTCATTAAGAAATTAAAGAGCTATATTTTTGTCGAGTGGAATGTCTGTAAATTTACGACCTTGAAACAAATTCCTTTCATAGGATTCGTCATTCTAAAGGAGAAGATATCTCATTTTAATAAAAGATAAATTATAGTTTAACGAAAAAGAGATAGTAATAAAAAGTAAAATTTATCTTTAATTTCTGACGATTTAAATTAACTTTTCAAATTGATAGCAAAGGAAATATAATGATCATCAATGGCTATTTGTTGACGTTACTATCAAAATATATACTCTTCAGCGGGACTTTATCATATACTTGTTTGCTAGATTTATTTTTGTTCAATTCCATCATCAAAGAGTAATTTGATTATTTTTAACAAAGCCATGCTTTGCGAATTATTTTGTGAAGATAGAAACGATGTCAACAAATTACATTACAAGATCTATTAAACAATTTTTAATATAATTAATATCATAATGAGATTTATCGAGATTTGTATTGTTATAATTTTATCAATATTATGGAAAACTGTTTATTAAATTAGGGACTGGATAAAATAGAATTTAGTTTGCTAATAAATTGTTGTTGTATTGAATGTCATAAATATGATTGGGATGATATCAATTTCACAATGTTATATAAAAAGATATAAAGGAATTCTCATTGAGAGATAATGACGCTCATTGGAATATTAAAAAATCGATGATTCCATATATTTTGATTAATAAAATTTAAATAAGTGTAATAGGGTGGTAGCACACATGGAAGTATCTTTAATTTGCAGCTATTCGTTGTAATATTCCTTTGTTTTTAGTTAGCTAGCCAAAATATACAAAATCATCATTATCTTCTCAATGCTTGGAAATGTTTTCAACAAACTATTTATAATCGATGCAACCATCTCCGTCTTAGTCGCAGTCAGCCATAATCTCATCAACTAAAGAGCTATCCAGCTATAAATTATTTTCTAAATTATATCAATAGTACCTTTTAACAGAGATTTAATTTCATTCTTTTCAATTTTGCCATTTTTGTCTTTGTCCATAAGTTTGAAAGCTCCTGTCAGGTTCTATTTCTTGAAAATGACCGAATTTTAGAGACAGGCATTGATAAATTCTGTATAGTTTATCTTTCCGTTTTTATCAATGTCAATGTTATGCATGATCTCTGACAATTGTATTAGTTCTATCTTTTATTTTTGTTGCAAAAAGGCTCTTTCCAACTCATCTAAAGATAAATAGCCATCATGGTTGACATCTAATGATTTGAACAGTCCTGCTAATTTCTCAATATCTTTTTCTGATAACTGAGAAGCAATATAAGTTACAGCCAAAGTTTTTATCTTTATCAGCCGATATATACTTTCGAGAATTTTGAAAAAGATGCCAATTTACTAAAGTTTAATTTGATTGTTAATCCTGGCTCTCTTTTTTGAAGCCATGGATGAGAAAATAGTGAGTTAGAAGTTGGTCTAATAGCCTCTTTTGAAAACAGTTTTCGTAAAATGTCGCGCATTTCCACATTAGTATTTTTAATAGCATAAACTAAAATATAATCTTTCTTTTACTTTCAGTTGTAAATCTTCTGAGGAGGATATTCTTCATAATTTATTTTTACGAACTTCCGTCAAAGGGAAATTGTGCAGTTAGAAGGATATACAGTAAAACTCCAAGAGACCAAATGTCACATTTTTCCGTGTAATCGTTTTGAATTACTTCCCGAGATATATAGTAGATCTGGCTAATATTTTTGGTACACTACCCATAGCTTTTGCTTTATTCTGCTTTATTTATACTCGAGGGTCAGTTTGCCATCTTAAGGCTAATCCAAAATCAATAAGCTTGAGGTCCAAGGTTTTTTTATTGAGGAAGACGAGATTTTATGGCTTTACATCGCGATGAATCACATGTTGACTGTGACAGTAAGCAATTGCCTATAATACTTGAAAAAATATGATTCTGGCTTCCTCCTCCTTAAAGACTCCTTCCTACAATCTCTGAAATAAATCGCCACCCTAAAAATAACTAAATTAATCAACAATTACTCAGTAACGAGAAAGATATGTTTTTAATCTTCAAATATTTCGTACAATTTTAGAATGTTTGGATGGTCCAATGTTTTGAGGATTGCTATTTAATTTGTAGCTAGAGAGTGATCTTACTATTTTTTGATAATTTTGATTGCTCGGGTAGTATTAGGCTTCACTTTTGATTTCCCTAAGCATACCTTTCCAAATGCGCCGTATCCGATTTCCTGCATATTCTTATGCCAACTTTTTTATTGATTTCATAGAATTGATGAATGTCTTCTCTATTTTCTTGGATGAAAAATTATTTTTTAATGACAACTTCTTTCTGCATTATATCAATCAATCATTATATATTCATAGTCAAAATTAAGTGTATTAAAGGATTATTTTAATTTATAGATGCGATAACAAAAGGAGATCATTATTTTTTTTAAGGGGCTATATTCACAAGAGCTTCTAGATAAAATATTAAGTACCATTATATTATTGAGGGCTGGTCTGATTCTCAGGAGGTGAAAGTCGATATGCGTAATTTTAGGAGTCTTTCATATTCTATAAATTTTAGTTCACTTAAGCCAAGTGCAGGGCATCATAACCGGAGTCTATCTTTATTTTTTGTCCTAAATGACTATCTCTGAGAGCTCCCTAATTTGCCATGTGTGCTCCGATACTTCCCATGAATATTTTGTCCCTTTGTGAATGACTCACGAGATGATATTCGTTTGGAAGAGGTTCAATGTTGATTTATTTATCTTTTTCAAGGTGTTTATGCTTGATAAGAGGAACATTGTTTTTTGTATTGTCTTCATTTTTTAATGAATTTTCTTATTTTCTAGGCGGAATCTTATGCTCGATAGTACCTTCTTTGTTCTGTTCTTTCTTGCCTGGAGGCCCCTCTCTCTTTTGTTGATGTTTGCCATGATAGATCTGGGAAATAGGTTTTCGATTAACCATTTTAAGGTCCAACTTGATGCACTTAGCAAAATTAGATTACTCTTAATAAGGGCCTTCTATATGTTGATTTTTTTCTGGATTGGTTTGATTCATCTTGAATTATTGTTATTCGATTAAAATGTTATAAAAGCCTGTAAGGAAATACACATTATTATTTTATAAGCTTTTATAAAACAATATTGCGATTAGCTCGGCAAATTATCCATTAATAAAAGATAGTAAGATGAAAGATAATAGTAATCAATGCTTTCAAATAGCCTAAAAAATGCTATAATAGTTCTTTATTTTTTAAACCAAAATATAGACAACACTTGAACTTAAATGAGTGTGATTTATATAACTGCAAAATGAATAAAGAGTAAGCCTTGAAGTCTGATCAACAGACAAAAAACTACTGTGAAAAAAATAAACTACGCCCTTTGTTTGCAGAGCTGACCAAGGAACTCCTTCTAAAGCGGCCCAATGACCCTATTGCTTATCTAATTGAGTACATTGAAAAAAGAAATAAGCGACAATTTATCTGTCTACAAGGCTATGACGAGGAAAGAAGAAGCAAAATCGCTATCACTCTCACAAATAAGTACAACTTCTTTTTAATAAATCTTAATGCTTTGTTTGGGGGGGAAGACTATCACTTCAAAAGCAATAAAGTTATCAATGAAAAAGTTCTCTAATAACTGAAAAAAGTTGATAAGATATACAAGGGAATCATAATTTCTGGCTACCCTAACAATGCTTGTCAAGCTGACTTTATACAGAAATCAGGAATATTACCAGATCGATATTTTTTAGTTTATCATGATGAGCCCGCGATAAGAGCAGCATATATTAAGAAGTACAGTGAAGAATAAGTTGAACTCTTGATGGATCGAAACAGTTTGTAGCTCAAAGAATTAAAAGAAGTTTTAGGGGATACATATGATAGTCTGCCTCTTAGTAGCGATAAAGCCTTAGAAAAAGCAAATAGCACAATTAATATTAGATTTAAGAGAATTTCCCCTTACGATTCACCTAGGATAGTAGTAATACATCCTCCCTTCTTAGTTCCCAAATCTCTAAAAGCATTGATTTAAAGATTTTCATTAAATCACATATCAGTTGAAACTTCTTTCAAGAAGATGATACAAAAGGAACAATTTAAAAATTATGTTGAAACTCATATCAGGCAGCATAAATCTCTCTCCAAAGAGATATAGCTTGCCTTAATTGAGACGGAGGCAAAATCCGCTGCTTCTAAAAACAAAGGGTATGCGTTTTATCATATAGATTTGTGGTCAGTGGATGGCCCTTAAAAAAAAGTTCACTTCCTTTCCTTAAGCAACAGTTTTTGAATCCGCACTTGATTATGGTTTTCAACTGTGTGAAGGAGAAGGCGTTTGAATAATTCAACAAATTGGACGCCTCTGATGTAGATCTCTTTTGCAGTATTAATGATAAGATTTAGTTTCATAAAAACCCACGCCAGAACATTACAAGATAATATATAAATAGTTCGAGGAAGTCGTCGAAAGCGTAAAAGGACTGACAAATTGCCAACTAATGAATTTAACCGAACAGTAAACTCAATTAATAAAGACTTTTTAGAGTCTGATCTAAAATCCCAAAATATATTCTTGATATCTGTTTCATATAATACATGGCTCTAATAATCTATATATAAATAAAGATAGCAAAGCAAATAAACAAAACTACTTGATTTTTTCTGTTTCAAATGTATATTTATATCAATGATCTAAATTTGAATAATTTGGAGGAAACATTAAAATATTATTAGTCTGAATTAAAGCTAAGAATAATTTGTTGAAACTTATCAACAACATTTTCTACTTCAATACTAATTTAAATGACAAATTTATCATTATTTGGAGTTAATGCATATCTCAAGACCGAATCAGTTATTTAATATCTCTGTCCATGACCTATTTAATATCTTTTTAGAATGTATTCACCCATTTCGATTTTGCGTAATTGTAATGCTGTTAACCAGACAGACTACTTTGGTACCACAGTTGTCTGCTTGCTGTTTCTGCAGTTATTGTGATCCTTTAATTTTTAATCTTTAGTGTTAGACTGTTGTCACTTGATGCGATGCTCACGTTATTTGCCTGATATTTCTCGGCATGCTCAGCCAATTTGAAAATCTGATCGGATGACAGTTTTGCGAATTCTTTTTCTGGAAGTTGGGCGTATCTGACAAACATGGAGAAGAGTTTGATCATAATTAAATCAATAATCCATTCTTTAATTTAATCATAATGCTATCCCTATTAAATAAGCATTAAATGACTGAACCAGAAACACATCGTCATCTTATTCCTCTTATAATTAATATATTGGTTCATTTGATGTTTGATGTTTGATATTTACTTCTCCATCATCTTTGAGGAAACTTTTAAAGCCTTGATCGTAGTTTGCTTTTTCTATTAATATATTCCATCTATTTTTCATTTTGCAGTCAGAATTTATACGTTTCTGTCAGTTTACCAAACGTGGAATTCTGATAAATTGAATAAATTCTTTTATTATGACTGAACAAAAGGATCTTTTTTTCATCCGTCACGGTGAGTCTCTAAAGAACAGTGCAGCTAAAAAGTATCAAACAGATCATGGCTATGAATTCGACTGGGAATTGTTTTTGAAGGATCCACTATTTGTTAGGAGTGTCATCTATAATCCGTTGCTCATTGACTGCCATCTTTCTTAAAAAGGAAAAAAATAGGTAAATATTTGCTTATTTAGTGTTTTGCTGCTCGATAGTAACTCAAGGATTTCTATCCGGACATCATTTTGGTATCACCTCTTCAGAGAGCATTAGAAACTTGCACTCTGATTTTCGAGGGAAAGAATATTCCGAGAATTGTTGAACCTCTGCTAAGCTAAACATTCAGGCATAGTTCATAAATTTGCAGAAGCATTGAAATCAAAAAAAAATAATTTCCTCTGTTTGACTTTTCAAAAGTGTAAGCATAAGGATAATTTTGGTTTATCAAAAATGACTCATTATAAAATCAAGAGAGATACTTCTAGTTTTTGAAAGAAGTTGAGGGCGATTACTATCATTAAAAGGCAAATAGTATTTCTAAGTTCATGCACCGATAGAATATGGGATAAACAGCAAAGAATGTTAGGGACAGAGCAAGGAAAATGAAACAAATTCTTATGTAATATCGCAAGACCTACAACAAAATAGCCATTGTTTCGCATTTCTATACCATTAGGTTCCTCTGCTGCACTGAATTCAGTGAAAGCGACGAACCAAAAGACAAGATCAACATGCATAACTGTGGCATTTTAGAGAAATCTGTAGCTGAGATTTGCCAATCTATCTGATACAAATATCGTTGTATTTTTGATTCACTGATTACATTCCCAAATTGAAACTTCATGATATCGATAAAATATAAAGATAATAAGTGCATGAATCAATTATGCTAACTTTTATCATTTCTTACCGCCTCTACTGATACCTCTTTTCATTACTATTTTACCTAAACCTGAAGTTCCAGTAGTACTAATTTTATTTATCGAGTCACCACCCTTTGAAGTTGATGAAATCTTTTTTTGAAGTTATTTTTATTTCGGTGTCTCAGATCTGAATAAATTCGAGTTAGTTGTTCCTAAATCCTATACGCCTTTATTAATCATTTTTTCAGATGGTTTAGGAATTTAAAACGCATTCAAAGTATTTGAATTTCTATTAATAATGTTGATTTTCCTTCTGGAATTTGGTCGAGCTTTAATGTCTGGCAAAAATGATTCAGTTGATTTCATTAATTCAGAGGATTTTTCCAATATATCTGCTTTTTCACTGTTTTTAGCCCTCAATTTGCTTAAATCAAAACCTCCTCCCGTCATTAACTACCTTTTGGCTTTTCTTTATTCTTCAATTTTCGTTTTCTGCTATTATTGTTCTTTCATGTATTTTTTAAATGACTACTCAGCTCTTTTCTGAGTTTATTGGCGTCTTTCCTCTTCATCTGCTTACTTTCTTGATTTTTACTCGAGAAGCCTCTGCTTTTCCATTTCTGCTCGTTTCTTGCGTTCTTCTTCTTTCAACGCTTTTTATTGCCTATTTTTTTCATAGAGTTATTTCTATTTTGGTGAAACAGAAATGCTGAGTTCCTTTGAAAATACATTTTTATCTTCAATGAGTATATAGAAGTAATATTTTCCTGATTATTATGAATTTATGGTCAGATTAAATATCCAAGGCTTCTCCTCATCTCTTACTATTTTGAAACTTGCTAATCTGGATTCAATGATCTCATTCAATAGAATCTTTGTGTCGTCGTTAGAAAATTGGTAACTGTCAAGAAACATCTTATTTTATTTTAGTAAATCATCACCTTTTATAGGATAAGTTGAGAAAAATATTTGGCATTTTAAAGCCATGACAAAATTGGAATTGCCATAAGGTCCAAATACATCGAATAGCTGCACTGAAAAGTTTATATCCTCATAAGATCGTAAATCATCAGTCAAAAGCTAGACTTTTGTGAGTTCTGGTGCTACTAATGATCTTACTTTATACAAATTTCCTCTAGAGACGCTGACAAATCTCTGTGGGAACTTTTCATTTTCTCGTTATATTTTAAATTTAACTGAAGAATCAACTTCCCAATGATAAAGTTCACCTCTTTAGTTGGTCAGATAATAATTACCTAATGTTCCAGCAATAGAAATTACTGATTGAATGTCTCCAGTGAACTCACCTTGTCTTAATCGTTCTATGGGTTCATCTAAATTAGTAGAGTATATTACGATTATAAGAAATTCTACCTGTGAAATAGACTTCTTCATCTCTTGTGATTAAGAAAGTGACATCTCCAATACAAACTGCCTTTCTCATTTGCCCGATGAATTTGCTGTTTATTTTTTTGAATGTTTTGCTATGTCGTTATCCTTCAAGACCCAGTTGTCCGAATTAATTACTACCAAGCACAAATGAATCTCCATACGTATCCACTGCAGCAACGTGACTGTTTCCGCAAGAAATAGAAGAGATATTTTGGGCAGGCTGTGACTGAGGTTGTGCCTGTTTGAATATGCATGAGCCTTTAAAATTAATGGTACCCCATAGATAAACTGATTAGTAACATAAATACATTTACCCGATACAGTTAAGGCTGCATAATGTTGAGAACCCTTTTCGAGTTGTGATATTTTTTCGCTAAGAGAATATGTAATGCTGATTTTTTCATCGCGCTACTACTTGATTCCCCATTCATAAATATTACCCTTTTAATCCCAAGCAAGAGAAGATTATTTGCTAGCTGAAATGCCAGTAATACCCTTGCCACTCAAATCACAAATAACAACTGGTTGTTTAATGATAACTTTAGTTGGTTTTCCTAGTACTTGACCAACCATATTTTATCCTAGGCCCATCACCTCATAACCCTTTTCAGAAGAATTTAGAGCTCCTCCTACCAAAAAAATAGTATGATAGTCTCCACAAGCAACTTGTTTGACTTGTCGATGTCTAAGCTCCACAAAATAAGGATGGATCAAATTGGTGGAATTCTTATATTTTGCCATTTTGATATTGTATTCCATTTATGTATGATCTATTTCTCTTGTTGCAATGTCGATGTCTGATTCAACATATTCCTCATCTGATTTATCTTCTTTGGCAGGATCCTTATCTTTTTATGCCTAAAGATGCGCCTTAGCTCTTAAAAAATCCATGTATCCATCTAAAATGATGTCCTGCTCTGCTTTGCACTTTGCCAAATAGTTTGAATAAAAAGCTGAAACCAAATGATTATTATTGACTTTAGGCAGATAAGATTCAGCTTTATTAAGACAATCTTGATACGCACCAATCCTAAATACAAATTTAATTACCCAAATAATATCTTGCATTTCATTACTCCAAATTTATTACGGTCATTTTAGCTCAAGGTTTTTTTTTACAAGATATGACTTAAAATAACGCTTGCTTGCTGAGGGTCTGCCGATGAAAGGGCTTTATTTAAAGCTTTAAGGAGTTCCTCAAAGGTCGCAGAGGCTCCACCATCGAAAAATCCCGCCTTTATCGACAACAAATTTACTTTATTTTTAGGTTTACTATCTTTTTCTTTTGTGAAGTTATTGACTTTGAGTTTTTTCACTTCATTCTCATTTATATCGACTGAATTAACAAAAAGCAACGTCCTCGTTCCTGCATCATTTTGAGCAGCGATTCCCCCTCTCCTGTGAGATGGTTAAAATCTGATCCAGAGTTGGGCAGCAGAACGCGTGAGCTGCCTAGATGCTTATTGTTGAGTTGAAGATTGTCTTACTCTTCCGAGTAGTAATCCTACTAGTCAAACATTATTCTCCAATTTAAATATGGAATTTAAAAAAATATCAATCCAATCTGTATCTGGGTTTACTTGATTTGGTTATTTAAATCATTAAAAGAAAAAGGAAGCACTGATCCGCAATAGTATAGTGGCTATTATCCCTGCCTGTCACGCAGGAGACCCGAGTTCAATTCTCGGTTGCGGAGGTTTTTTTATCAAAAAATTGTTAAGCAAACAAAATATAACTTTATCGCTTATTTCCTTTTTGTTCGATTTGGATGTATAATATGGGATAGGTTCTAGAAATTATTTTTGGATAAATTAATAAGATTAAAATATCTTTCAATTATATTTTATATGCTCGACTGGATATTTGGATCAAAAAAGGAGGAAGAGAAGAAGGTGGAGAAGAAAGAGGAAGAACTTGGAAAAGATTAAAAGTGGGTCTATGATTATGTCAGGCAGTATCTCACTTCACCCATCTGGAGAAATCCGCTGCTGGATTTTATTGAGGAAAACTCGATCATTTTTGAAGATGTGGAGGAGAATAAATTTGAATACACTAAGGTTTTTCAGGAGTTTACTGGATTGACTGCTCTCCTTCTTGAAACAATGATTGAAGAAGTTGGCATCCCATAAAAAACGCTTGAAAAATGTATCATCAAAGGCATAAAAAGTGAAAGGGATGCAAAGATCTTTAAACAAATTTTACTTTGTGACAATTTTGAAGCCTTTAAAAAAGTGATGGTGACTAAAAATAAAGAACTTGAATTAGAAGTTTTAAGAAAGATCCAACAATAGTCCAAACCTTAAGGTAAAATTTAGCATATTTAGAGAGAAAACGCCAATAAAAATAAATTGAAATTGACGTAAAAGAACTTTAGAAATTGGAAATTGAAAAGGCAATTGCAATGTCTTTGGCTATTGATGTTAAGGCTTCCTCTCAGGAGGAGAAAGAACTTGAAGAAGTCCTCAAACTGAGTCAACTTGAGTACCAAAAAGAGGAGGAAAAAAGAGTATAATCTCTGAAAAAGCCAGAAAAGAAAAAGTCCCTGCTTGGTGAATTGCCCCCAATTGTTCTTGCCTCTGTAAAGGCAAATCGCCCAATTGAATAATTCAAGGAAGAATAAATTCGATTGAAGCATGAAATTGATGATCTCAAAAAAAGATAATAATAACGGAGAATAAAAGAGAAGGAGTCATAATAAAATGCAGAAGATAGAAAGAAAAGACTGCTTTAACAGCGTGAACAAATCCGTAAGAAAAAACAGGAAGAAAGAAAATAGGAACTATCCACTTTTGTCCAAAACGTAATTTACTTTTAATTTAGAAATCAACATCTGAAAGCAAAGTTAGCGAATAGGAAATGGAGCGCAGACGTAGTTTAATGAAGAAACTCAAGTAACAACTAAAGGAATGATCCTCATTATAACAATGAATGAATCTATTTATTGAATCTATTTGATTTGATCATTTCTTTTTCTTTGTCTATTTTGGCTCACTTCCCTATGGAGGAGCATTTTTCTTCTCCCGTCGCAATTTTATTCCGGTTACTTCATCATTGAATTCTCTAAACTTTTAGTATTCTTCAATATAAGTGGAAGGCTGATTGGAGAGCGGACCAATAAATTCAGTTATCTGCAGCGGACGGGTCGACATGCCATCACTCATTTGCATCAATCTTCTTTCAGTTATCACTTTATTTATTGCTTCTTTAAACTAAATCATAAATAAAATACATTGCCGCCAGTATATCCCTCAGTTACATGAGCTATTGTTGTTACTGGGAAATTTTCAGGAAGTTTTGCTCCTTTCTTTTACATAAAATGTTCAAAGAGGGCTTTCCGAGTTGCATAGTTCGGAAAAGGGAAGTAAAATTTCTTTTGTGCAAAAGGTTTAATGAATTTCTTGTTCATTTCCCAAGGTTTGTTAGTAGAAGCGATAACAGCAACCCTATCCTCTTTCTTCAATACCTTTTTTTTATATTTAGTTAACACTTTACGTAGTTTAGTAAAGTTGGGACCAGCAGCTCCACCGGCTCCTTTCTTTTTCTTCTTTTTGCCTTTGAATATCTGTTCAGCCTCGTCCATATAAATAATGGCAGGAGGGAATGTTTTAGCTACATTGAAAGTCATAGCTAACATTTTGTTTAATTCTTTTTTATCATTAAGCTTTGGTTCAAGAGTCATCGGAGAAAGTTAAAGCACCAAGGCATCGCATTATGTTGCAAGTGCTCTTACTAATAAGGTTTTTCCAGATCCATGAGGACCAAAAAAGAGGAAATAGTGTAACTTATCTATTCTTTCCTTCACAAACTGCGATCCCAAAGGAAGTCCAATTAATTCTACGATTGCCTGCCTAACATCAAAATAGCTCGGATCAGGCATGAGTTCCGTTGACAATTATTCTTTGGTTCTAAGTAAATTGGGTTATCCTATGAGATCGGTAATTCTGGCTGGCATCAGCTTTTTCAACACTCCAAAATCGACCAAATGTCCAATCTGATCAAGAGGAGCGATCTTGCTGATTTATTTCCAGCCTGGTACTTTTATCTTTTTTGGTTTTTTTTTTTTCTTCTTTTTTTTTTTTGTCTTTCCCTTTTTCTTCTTGAACTTAATCCGAAGATTGGCAAGTTACAACTCGATCATATCGTCGACCATTTTCTGGACTTGGTCTTCAACTTCAGGCAAGACTGTTTATTTTATCTTTTTGACTTAGGGTTTGTCTTAGGTGCTGGTTTGATCCTTCCATTAGCTTGTATGTTTCTCGATTTGCTGTTGCATGATGAGAACAGTTTCGGTAGGACCGCATCTGGGATTGTCCTTTTCGAATTTATCTTTTTCTGTGACTTTCTTTTTCTTTTTGCCCTTGCCCTTCTCTTTCTTCTTGGCCTCAGCCAGTTTGAGCATCATTTACTGCTCTTCTGGAGTTAGAGGAATTTTGACTTTGTCCTTTTCATAGTAATCTTTCACTGTATTAGGAATTTTAGCAAACTAATTTCTCTCCATAAACTCACTGATCCAAAGTCTCCTATCTCTTAGCATTTTCTCTTTTAGTGGTTCTTCCCATTTATCATAGAGTTAATCTTTCAGATTCCCCAAAGTTTACTTATAATCCTTAGCAGTTTCTGCTTGAGTCTCTCTTACTTTTTCTCTATTTTTGTTCATCTTATAAATAGCTGTGCTGGGATCGTGAGGATTTTGTGGTTTCTTCAAAATTCCAAGAAACATAAGTTCCTACTCTCTTAATTTAGCCACCACTCTCCTGGCCATAAAGCCCTTAATAGTCTTTTGAATCATAATTACTTGTTCTCTTTTTTGATTTTCTGAATCATCAAATTCGAAGTTTTAGTTACCTTGAGCCTCCTTCTTCTTGGCAAGTTTCTTAATTTCTCTCTTCTGGTAATATGCTGCCTTCAGTGCTCTCACAATACCTTGTCTACCTCTCTAAATTTTTTGAATAATTCTAATGGCGGTTTCCATATTGGTATCAAGGGCACTTCTTTCCTCAATAACTTCTTCTTCGGGTAGGTTGGTCTCCTTCAAGTCGATTAAAAACTTATCCACGATCTGATTCCTCTTCATCTTATCATCATTTCTATCATTCATAAAATATCTTGGAATGTGCATTTCTATCTCGCTAGGCCTCATCCGCATCTCCAGCAAAAACTCATCTAGATTAACATACTAAGAGCGGACAGAGTTGGTCTTTGTGTTGTAGCGAATAAGGTTAAGCTTGATTTAGACCACTCTCAACATGGTGGATTCAAGCATGTCCTTGAGAAGCATTCGTTTCTGCGGGTGCACCATTTGATCGTAACAGTCCTCCAGTATCTTGTAACAGTGCACATATTTGACGTAGAGATGTGCATAAAATCGGAACCACTCCTAATCTTTTCGTTCATATTTAAGCTGTCTCAACAAATATGTACTCCCTTTTCATTGATGTTTTCGTCTAGAGGATCAAACTACTCGTGGATATTTTCAAGCAGCTCGTTAATAGCCTCCTTCCAGAGGTTATTATAGTAAGTGCTTGACATGGCTTGCAGCCACTCACACTATAAATAAATATATAACTTCCTGTGCAAAATATCTTAAATATCACCAATAAATATCATTACTTTAATATTCTTAAGGTAAATTTATCATGGGATACGATAACGTTAAGTGATTGATCTTCTGATGAATTGCAACTTAAAATTAATATAATTAAATAAGCGAGTAGATTAAATGCAAGGCCGTTTGCCTCGCAAGATGAAGCGATATTCAACGTAGCCAGACGAATTCGGCAATTAAAACAGAGAAAAATATACAAACTTAACGCTTAAATAACTCAAACTGCACGTCGGAGGATTAGATCAACTTAATGAAATAGGCATTCCCCAGGTTCAAAATAAATTTGCTGATTATCATAAGTTGCCGAATCACCTCATCCCCCTTCAAACTAAACTCCAAAATAAGCGGAATGCACTCAAACGACTTCCGGAGTTAAATAATCACTCCCACTCAAGTAACGGTCAAAAACAGACGAGAGTCGTACAAGAACCTCCAATTTTTAAAAGAAGCAACCCATTATTTGTCGTTAATACCCTTTTTGGTACTAATAAGTTGATGTAGAAATTTTGAAGGAGGACACTACTCCTGATCAATGCAAGCCATACCAAAAAGTTAGAGGTCATTCCCACAAAAGCACCATCGAAAGATCAAATGCTCAGTCTAACTAATTTAGTGATTTCAGTGCCAAAAGCATAAAAATCCAGAGGGGGCCTCGTTTGGTGGATAGCTAGCTGAATAGATTAACTCATCAGTCTACTTTTTCAAGAAGAAAAATATATTCTTAGGAAAAATCAAGATCAAACAAAGAAACGGGTGGAGAGTAGATCGAGCTACTGACTTTTTACAAGCCTCAGGGCAAGGAGATTCGAAAGGGGTTCAGGATGGAGGAGACCAACTAATTTTTAGACTGATAATTTTTGTAGTAATAACTTATATGATATCATCACCGACGCTTTGAGCTTGCTTTCACTAAAGTAGCCTTAGGGCGCTGCTCAACTTTAAATTTTCGAATGCGAGCTTTTAACTTTTCGCATAGTGTGCGATTGACAAAGTTTTGCTAGAAAAATACCTTTTAGAATTTTTTATCAATCTGTTACTTTACAAATATTTAGCGAGCCTCTTCGAACTATTTTTTACCATTACTTTTGTGCTAGTAAAGTAAGTTATCAGATAGGATTATTGGCTCTTAATTTTGAATTTTAAACCAAGGATGCGAAGTTATTTATTTTATTCCTTTCAAAGAACCGATACGATGACTCGGATTTTTGGCCAGTAGACCTTTGATTAGAGATTTCACTTCTTTTGAAACTGCTGGAGATTTCGGAAATTTTGGCTACGAGTGTAGAATTGCGTTAAAAATATCCTACTTTTTAGGGGCATAGAAAGGTGATCGACCGAACAAAAGTTCATAGAGTAGGATTCCTAAAGCATAAAAATCGACTTCATAGGAATGTCCAGATTTTGCTAGCATTTCAGGAGCCATATATTCAGGGCTGCCGCAGTAAGAGTATGTTATCTCATCTTCGTTTATATCAGGTTTGGATAGTCCAAAATCTGTGATCTTGAGTTTGCCATCAAGGTCGAATAGTATATTTTCTAATTTGATATCTCTAAATAAGATGTTGTTGTTATGAAGGTAATCCAATCCACTGAGTATTTGCAGCATAGCTGTTTTGGCTTTACCCTATGAAAAGCACTTCACTTTTTGTAGGTAGGAGTAGAGATTACCATTGGGGCAATACTCGAGTCCAAACACTATGTAGTTTTTGGTCTCAAAGGCATAGAGCAGATCAATGAGGTTTTCGTGCTTGATCGTAAACAAAATATTTTTTTAATTTTAAAGCATTTTCACTTTCTTCGCAGTCGTAATAGAATCTTTTCTTATGAACTTTAAAGCGCATAACTGATAATCCAGCTTGCACTTAGCGAGGTAAACGTGAGAAAAGCCCCCACTTCCTAAAAATTTAACCACCTAAAAATCACTGAACTATAGCGATTAATAGCTAATTGATTTTTTTAATAGGCAAGGAGTAACTGTGATTTACTTGATCGATTGATTTGAAAACTCCTCAAAGGTTTTATCATCGTTTTGATTGACAAGATGAGTGAGGTGATAATTAAAAGGCACAGTTTAAAAGCCTATCATACCATAGATGGGCGTTTTAATTCGATCAACAAACTAGTTCATGTCTTTTTCGAATTGCTTACTAATTTATGATATTTGACTCAAGGTTGTGAAATATCTAGCCACATTTTTTTTATCGGGAAGAAGAAGGTTTACCTTCATCATGTCCTATCCACCGTTATCATCTTATGTTGACTGTACATTATCCCTAAACTTAAAGTTGTAAGAAGCCTGATCTCCTCTTATCATTTTAAACTTTTCCATATTGAAAGACTTTTCGTTGGGAGTCGAGATGTAGCTCAGCAGGGTAGATTTATCATACGGGGTACCAAAAGCTGTTTTATTAAATAGATAGCTCTTATTGCTGGGGGATCCGATTCTTTTTGCTGAATCAGTAGGTCGAGGAATCTTTGCATATGACTTTGCGATAGACTTGGGCTGTCCTTGGGGTTTAAAATTAGTGACATCAGTGAATAGTTAAGTTTGTTTCGATTGGGGAGAAGTTAGTTTTCGTAGCATTTTGACAGATTTTGATTTATTGGTGTCCATCTATAGAACAATTCAGAATATTTATGAATAAAATGATTTCTATCCACGCCCCAAAGCTAAATCATAGAATTGAGATTTATATTTAGATAGAAGTCATTTTGCTGAATATCCAATCTAATAATATTTTTAAAGGATAATCGGCTTAAGCGGAGAACTAATATCTATCTATTTTGAAAGGTTGAAGCGAATCGTATTAAACATTAATTATATCCAAGTAGTTTCAGGATGATCGTACTATTGCTCAATTCAAATGAACTTAATTATGATATCATTGAAATTATAGAATTATAGATAAGTCATTGAGTCTGCCGAGGTTTTTTGAATTTCTTCCAGTGGTAAGGAGAGAAACCGGAGTATTGCTGCCTGAGTAATTTTTTTTGATCACCGGTTAAGATAGATCTAACTGGCGTCTGAGTATGTTGCTGATTGATTGAAGATTATCTTGAGATTACGGGAAACGGACTTCCTGCATCCTACGAATATGATTGCAAATGCTGGGCACATACTGCCAACATTTGATATTTAATACTTCATATATCTGTCTGTATAATCTCCTTGTTTTTGAGGACTTTGATATTAAATAATTTTTATAAACTCAGACTGGGCCTTCCCTCGATTCCCTCGAAAGACTGACGATATAAATACTCTAAAGCAAAGGTTAATATTATTATTTACGATGGAACCAATAACCCCCAATAAGCCTAACAAGGATGAAAGCGAGGAGGAGAGGAAGGTGAGGGAAATAAAAGAAAAGGAGAGTCATGAGAAACTTGGAAAGCTGATGGAGACTTTTTCGCCAATCGTCTAAAGGGAGCCCAAAGATTTCTTCGAATCACCAAACAGCTCGGGTTATGATTCAAGAAAAAAATGAATCTTCAATGATGCTATTCATTCATTTGATTATCAAATTCTCAGTCAAAAGTTTTATATTGATTACTTGAGAGTAATCCTATTAATCAAATATCAAGGAAAATATGGTGATCACTTGAAGATCCTTAATTTTATACTTTAATAAGTTCGTTTTAGCTCTACATTCGTTCTTATTGCTCCATGTTTTCGCATTCAATGCATTTGCATGAAGCTGTACACTTTCTGCCTGAATTATGGCATTAGCAGTATTTCTTTAGGCAGTGGCATTTTTGACATTGACATTTTATAGCTAAAGGACACATCCTATTCAAAAAGAGGCGTTATCGATTGCAACAAGCTACACAAGTACAGTCGTTGGTACAGGTGAGACCTTGCTTAAAGCATTCACAATAATTTTTGAGGCATCGAGTTTTTAGACAAGTGCATTTCCTTACAGCAATCTAAGTTTCCCCATTCGTTGAAGTTGAATTATTTGATATTTTAAGCTCAGTATTTTAGCCTTCTTCTAAATCCTGTTGGGGAATGGGAACAGGGGCTGGCTGATAATCATAAATTTCTGTTGACTTCTTGATATTGGTGGGCTCTGCTACCAATATGTCCAAAAGATCTTTACTAGGATTCTATTAATTTTCTTCGTTTTAAGTGAGCATGATTAATATCTGTTCCTCATCCATTTATACTTTTGACTAAGACTGCCAATTCATGCAAATTAGTATGTATATGATTGATTTAATATTCAGCCGAACAATTTTTCAACATAAGTGGACCATCAGTCAACTCCTAATGTTTTAATTTTAGTTTCAAGATAGTGGAAAGATTAATGTCAAAACAATGGTCAATTGAAAAATATATTGGATACAAATATTATTTAGAAATAATGGACAAAACTTGTTTCTTTGAGGATTTTTGTTAAAACCAATTCCTTTAATAACCCCATAGATTAAGCTGCTATTCTAACAGTGCAATTGTATGAACAATCAGGAATTTTAATATAACTATCAAAGTTTTATTGTAACTTATTAGGCCAAAATTAGTAAATAATTATACAAGTAGATAGTGGAATTGATTGAACATATTTTTGAATTAAATTATACCCTTTTTCATAAAGTTTTAACTTTATTTTATTGTAAAATGTTAGTAAATTTATTGCCGATGTATTCTGAGAAAGGGGAAAGGATTTTTATTTTTGCCAAAAATATAGATAAATGCAAAGAAATCAAGATAATTAAAATAATTTTTGTTTTAATTGATGTAGTATTAGAGCTTAATCGTATAAGTTTAAGAAATGGCAGTTTATTCATAGAATTATAACACATGAAAATTGCTGCGATCAAAAGGCCACCTCTCCCCATTCACAAGAAATCTGTCAAAGAAATAGGAAACAAACGTCAACTTCCTCTCTTTCCCAGAAAAAACGCTATGATTGAATATCACAAGGAGAACAGATTTGGACTCAACTAATTTCTATAGCTATAAACACGAATAGAACACAGCTTCGACTCACGACATCCCCTCTCAGCCAAATCTAACAAATGTAGTAAAGCAAAGACAAATTCAATCGAAGCTCAGGGCTTCAAAAAAGGATGCTTACCTGTATTTAAAACTGTGGAGAAAAACTTATAGCTACCATCAGTGACAGCCAAAAGTTGGACTCTGCACGAAATGAGGCAAAATAAATGTATTTATTCTTGTAGAAGTTAAAAAAAGAGGTAGATAGCTAGTCTTACCAAAATAATGAACCTCATCACCATTTTAGAGTTAGTTTAAACTTTAGGACTCGATCCAAAACGAATAACGGTGAGGGCAGAAAAAAACGCATGCTCCATAACTGGTACGACAGCGGATTTGAAATTGGATTACATCTACTCCCTACATGACCTCTATTTTGGTATGATGCTACCGAGTGGAAATGATGCTGCGTATTTAATAGCAGAAATTGGAGGATTGTTACTAAAATTCGATAAGGGAAGCAAAAATGACATCAATTCAGCTTATGACTGTGAGTTTATGAGTGCAAATCTATAAATTATGGGCAATTATTGTTTGAACACCTATTTGAAGGAAATGAACAGAGTGGCAAAAAAAATATAAATGAACACAAGCAATTTTGCTAATCCGCATGGCTTAGATGTAGCCAAACTTTGCACTTATGCTATGAAAAATGTATAGTTTAGAAAAATTGTTAATACTCAAAGTCATAAATATGTTTGTGTGGAAAGAGCAGATATCGAGGAAAAGGATGAGCCTGAAACTAGTGGATCGGAAAAATCGATAGAAAGTGATAAGGATAATTTGGAGAGAAAAAAATAAAGCTAAAATAAAGTGGATGACAAGGCATCGATAGGTAAACTTTGGGAAAACACCAATCGAATGCTTGGAGAAGGTTGGAGTGGAATAAAGACAGGCATAACCCCAAATGCTGGCCCTTGCCTTGCAGCTTCTGTCCTTAAAATCCTTAACGGAAAGACTTATGAGTTCTTGGTCGTGTTGCTAAACAGCGAGAGTATGTAGTCTCGGTGGGTTTAAGTTCGTAAATTAGTGAATTGGGCTATAGATTGTAAATTATATTGATATTTATCTGTGCTATATTTGATTATTTGATAGAATAGAAAAAAGAATTAAATATTTCACTTTTCCTCCAGATCACAAAAATATGATCTTTAACTATGCTACATTAACTCATTCTCCTGATTTGGGGAAGATTAAAAGATATGACTGCGCTACATCGAGTCCACACCAATAAACTAAAGAAATTTTATGCAGCGGTCTATGTCAATTCATAGGTACTTATTCCTTATATGCTAATTAGTTATTTAATGTAGCTGTCAAACCGAGCCTGTCGGGAGGTCGGAGAAGTCTTTCTGCCGAATGGCGAAAATTTAGGTGGTAGATTGGGTAGATTGTCACTATTGATTGAATTTTTATCCATAAATCGGCGAACCTGTTTATCCAAATTGAAAAAGTCACTGTATCTCTTCTTTAGAACTGTACCTTAGCTCTTAATGAACCTGCATGATATATTATCACCACTTGATGATTTTTTGCTGATGGACAATAGATACATAGTATGCATCTTTCCCTCCTTGTCAAAAATTATTTGATGACCAATAACCTGCATTGATATACCCTTAAACCCCAAATACCAGACATCAAAATATTTGTAAATTTTATTTTAGATCTGAATTCCAAGACCAAGCCATCCAGCAAAACTTCTCCATAAACTTTTCTTATTAACAACCAAATCAATGAAATGAAGCAACGCTTCTGGCTCTGGAGGATCTGTAAGTAACTAAATATTGAGTCGTTTTTATTATATGAGAGTATTGTGAAATTAGAGTATCTCAGCATCGCTCTTGCAGATATTTAACTCCAAAATCTAAGGATTTGAAATCAAGATATTGTTCTTTTGAGTTGAGATTTTAAAAAACGGTACTTTAAGTTCTTATTCCTCTTAAGAAAGTCCACTAATCTTTCCAACATCACTAATTCCACTCATTCTATTATTTTTAATCAGTTTGTTGCGTATCAGCGGGGGAATTTATAAAAATTAGAGAAAATAAGGAGTGCAATACTCCTATGTCTTTACGAGCTCAATCAAATAATTTTAATAGCACCTTTGTCTTTACTGACCATATTTAATTAAATTTGAGAAGTGTGTGTTGTGGATCGGCAAAGCCATTTCTGGGCAGTCTGGAAATGTCTTAATCATTTATTGGCTCAGGAGATGAAAGTCTTGATCAGTTTTTGTAATGATAGTGGCAATGTCATCCACATATACTGCTATTTTTATTTCACAAATAAGTTCATCTTGCCTTTAAATAATCTGAAACTCCTTATTGAATTCTACATAAAGTCTGTTAGTTGGTTTCATTCGGCCAGTCAAGTGCAAACTGTTCTCCATTGCTTTGGTACCACTTTATTCACGAAGCTTTGCTTTATTTAAGCATAGGTACTGACAATATCATTATGAAGTTAGCCTACTCTCCTTTCAATTAGGAGAGTGATTAAAATAAGGGAGATATAGCCCAGACACATAAGGACCTGCAATGCAGCAGTTGGATTAGGCTTTGGTAGCAACATCTAGGATAATAAAATGTCTACCTCAACGCCAATTATTTCCATTATTTCTGTTAAAAGGCATACCAACCAGAATACCACATTACCTCTAAACCTGATCTCGCATTTTTTAACTTCTTTGACGACTATATAGAGTTGCATTGTAAACATTACTAAATAAAATAACCCTAGGAGTGAGAAGTTAGGATATTAACTAAGCCAATATTTAGATGCAGTGTAAGCGAATAGCATATGAAGACAGTAGAATATCATAACTATTATTAGAAGAGAGAACTTGATCCACACTGAAATAGGAATAGTGGTGGATTAATTAGAGCCTAACTTATCCATCTTCATAATTTTACGGCAGAATAGCAGAAAGAAAAAGATGAGGAATGCCAAACTGTAAGATGCATCAGCAATCAGAAATTTCTCAATGGTTTCCATCATGCTATTATACCTAAATAATATAATCTACCGACAAAGCATCATCCAGGAATGAAATCCCATCTTTTCAGTAATCATCTAAGATGGTTGATTTGATCATGAAATAAATATCCATTATTTGAATTCAAGTAAAATTAAAGAGGTCTTTCCTGTTTATTATGGTGAATTCGTGGCTGATTGGTGGGCAAATCGAGGATCAATAAATATAAATTATTATAAATCAGGATGAATCGTCAATCGTGGACTTGCGAGGTACTTGTCTAACTATTTAGGAAGACGAAGCCATTTGTAAGTTGGTGTCTCAGTATGGTCTTAATGACTGGACTAAAATCGCCTGCAAACTCAAAGAAAATTATTGGATCACTTCCCGCACTGGTAAACAGTGCAGAGAACGCTGGTACAATCATCTCAATCCGGCTGTAAATAAAAAGCCTTGGAACTTGGAAGAGGAGGCTAAGTTGTTCTAACTTCACAAAGTGCATGGTAATCGATGGAAGGACATATCTAAGTGCTTCATCGGCAGGTACACACTCCTTTAAAGTAGAACTGACAATGATATCAAGAATCACTTCTATTCTACTTTAAGAAGAAGCTTACGCCGATTGAATAAAATCCTTGGAGAGAAGAATTCTACCTCGCAGATGCGAGAGATCAAACCTTCAGTACTGTCCACCATCATGAACTACATATATGAGCAAGATAATGCTCTAGAGTAGGACCTCTTAACAAGTTTACAAGGTATTTTCTTTGTTATTTAGATCTTCCTTCACTTGTATTTGAGTTTGCAAACTTCAAGCCGATCAAGACCAATCTGAAATTTACAAGAATCGAGGATTCAAGAGAAAAGATTGCAGATATCTTTGAACTCATTACCCGTTTCAAGTATCTTTTGTTTAATTAAGTGAGGAGTATGAGCAGAAAAAAATGATGAGAATGCAAACTAAATTGCAGCGGAAGGAGTCTCGAAGGGATTCGATGGTTTAGCAACCTCTTTCCACTTAAATAAATGCTATTCCCGTTAAATAAATGGTCATTTCAACTAATTCATCCAAAACTGAGATAGAAGAGGAACAAAATTCATAGAAGAAGCACCTTAATTGTTAAAGTTAGTTAAAGGGAGAAGTCAAAATTTAGGAAAATTTAGATGATTTTTTGCATTAAAAGAATGAAGAAGAGCCTGAGCAAGAAGTGGAGAGGTAAAAAAATGGTCATCCAAGCATATCCTTATAGGATGATTAAATGGCTCTTGTGGATTTTCAAGACCTCGAACAGCCAAGTTACTTAAGCGCAACTGACTACAACTGTCCTAACTTAACAATCATTGGTAAGCACTGGTAGCCACGTTTCTGGGAGTGCCAATCAGAGATAAGATAGTTTGTTGATGAAGTGTTAGAGATGAACTACGAGAGGGAGTGATATTTTTTCGTAATATATGGACAGCCCACATACAATATATTAAAGAGGTTAATTTGTATTGTTGATTTACTGGGTGAATCTGCAATATAAAAAGAGGTGTAAATAGAACAAATTATATTTAATATTGAAGTTTCACAAATGTTCAAAAATACGTATCAATCCGGCTTCCTCTCTATCCTCTACAGCATCGGCAGTAAACCACTTCAAATCTGGGACAAACAAAGTACATCTTTACTCACATAGTTCACAACGGACATATAAAGCGTTTGACTGATCAAGACATTCAATCTTCAGTGCTGGAAATTATGGGCACCAATGTCACAACTGCCTTTATCACTTGCCCGCAGAACGAAAAAGAAACACTTGGCATCAAATTACCTTTCCTTGTTATGATTATAAAGAACGTACCGTTAGTACCACTCAGCTCAAGAAATATTTTACCTTCGAAGTGCAGGTGCTGGATGACAAAAATGTTCGGAGACGTTTTAGGGCTAGCAACTACCAATCCACAACACGCGTGAAGCCTTTCATCTGTACAATGCCTATGCGTCTTGATGAAGGGTGGAATCAAATTCAGTTCAACTTATCGGACTTTACGCGACGTGCATACGGCAGCAACTATATCTAGACCTTACGTGTGACTATTCACGCGAACTGCCGCATCCGCAGGATATATTTTTCCGATAGACTGTACAGCGAGGAGGAACTCCCACCAGAGTTCAAATTATTCTTACCCATCCAAAAGCAGCAGTGAGTGATCTTATCATCTCAAATACTGTTATACAACATCATTTTACTTTTTTCTTTTACCAATAATCGCAAGCAAACTCGTGCAATTTTTCACAATCGAGCAGTTTCTACTATTTGGGCTCTCGTAGTTAATCAGTAATGCTCGGCGGAAGCTTGGCGTATTTGGTGCTCTCCTATTTGTAACCACTTGTGTCTTCATCTCCATTATATTGATTACTGATCAGCGATTAGATTTGAGCCAGATGTTCCTGAATAGAAAACTGGGTGAGCTCGATATTTGCATCCTGGCCAAGAAAAGCCATGAAATCTGTGATAATTGGATTACTTTCTTGGAGAAAAGTTTAAAATACAGCTATTTTTGATTAATAATTTTAAACAAGTTTGTTCTAGTCAAGCCGTGCCTTCTTTTTTTCAGGATTATCTCCCAATATCTTAAGGTTTTCTTCATTTTACTTTTTCTTTTACTCGATCCTTTGCCTTATTTCCGTGTTTTGATCATTTAACTCCTAAATTTCTTTATTGAGTTTGTGAATGTACTCATAGATGAAATGATTTTGCTCTTCATGCTTGATAAGATTGCTTGTTATTTCTTAGAGATCACCTATCCCACTTTCCTCCTTAATATCTTCAAAACTTTGCCATATTGAATGCATTCCTCTTCGATAATTTTCCACTATTCTTAACTTTTCTTTGTTAGAATTTATCAACTTTTTCAAACGATATTTGACTAAAGGCTGGGTGTCTGTGGCATCACTTTTGTGATCAAATTCACTTCGCCTTTTGAAGAGATAGCTGCGGCTTTTACTACCACCCAGACTACCTTGAATGATTGTCACATCCTATCTGAAGCATTTGGCTTAATTTTCGTTTTATTGTTTAATCTTCAATATGTCCTGCTTGGATAACTCAATATTTTCTTGCTTTTTTACAATGTCTAACTGCTTTTAGCCCACCGCAGAGGAATATTCTTCTATTTTGGAAGTCAACCTGCGCATTGCTTCTTTCTGATTTAGTTTTTCCTTTCTCAGTTCATCTATTTCAGTCTTTAATTTTTTGTTATAGGCAACGATTTCGTTGTAAGAGTTAATTGCTTGATCCAATTATCCCTATAGAATTTTAACTTCTCCCTTCTTACGCATGGTCTAAGTTTTGTATTGCTTGCTCTTGAGATACTCCAATTCTTTTTGTTTAGCTCCATAATCTTTGATAATATCGTTCCTATTTTCTTGAGCCCTAAAAAACTTTCGTTTATCCTGCTCTAGAATGCGAGTATAATTATCAATTTCTTTCTCAAAGACTTGATTGGTGGCTTCTGACAGAATGGAGCTATTGTTAATAGTCTTATTGAAGTAGGATTCTTCCAATTTTTTGTTCGTTCCTCTATACATTCTTCTATAAAATAATACCTTCTTTAGTTATAGAAGGGATATCAGATATTACCATTTAAAATAATAGAAAATAAATGATAGGAGATGCTAACATAAATCAGAATCACTATTCAATGTTTTCTTCACTTTCTTCGTCTTCCTCAATTTTCATCAGAATGTTTTCCAATTCTATCTTGAGAAGTTCGCATAGCTTCCTCTAATTCTCAGCGTCAAGATTGTTTTTATTTGCAAATTCATGTGCAACTTAATCTAATCTATCCTCGTCCCCATGATACAATATAATCTTTTACTTCTTTTCCCCTAAGTTTATATCCAAGAATAAAATTGGAAGTTATTCATCGGAATTCTACTATTTTAATTCCATTTGCTCCTTCATACTATAATATTATTTCTCTTTTTTGAGTTGTTTTTATCCTCTCTCCAAAAAGTTTTTCTTTTCCTCAGCCTGCTCTCGTCCTTTCTTCATTCTGAAAAGAGTCTCTTCAACATCTTTAGAGTTAAACTTGTTTTTATCTGTTGCTACCTTGGGATGTACTATATTGGGTGAAAAAGTGCATTCCTTTAATTTGTTATCCTCAGATTGCCGACTAGCCTGCAGTGATTCTTTTTTGCTCTGCAAATTTCGATGAAAATTGTAAAGTTATAAGGATTTCTTGTGACCAAGATTGCCTTCTGCACTTGATATTTTGGAATTATTGAGTGTCTGAGTTGTTGAATTAGAAATAGTGGTAGGTTTAAATGTGCATTACTCCATTTATCTCTTTTATATTTATTCTTTCAGTCTCTGCACCTTAATATCCTTAGCTAGATTGTTGAGAACTAGTAGATCTGTTACTTCAATAACTCCGTCTTCAGGAATATTGCAGTCAAGTTCAGGGTAGACTGTCAAGAGTTTATTGAATTCATCCAGCATTTAGCCACGATGTTTGGCAGCCATTTATTTGCTAGATTTGTTTATCTTTGGATGATAGGAATAATCTTCTTTTTAATTTTCAACATATTTTTTATTTGACTCACTATAAAGCCTGTTTCTTTTAAAAAGATCAAAATATTTTTGTAGTCTCCTTCCTTATATTTCATCAAGGGCAAACTATTTGTCAGGATCAGATGTTTAAGGGTCAGTAAAATTAACAGGATTTATATGAAAAATACCGATAATTGCGAGTAAAAACACACATACATTCCTGGCATTCACCTGATATTTTTCCAAAATCTGATAGGCTTAATGAATCAGTGTTCTTTCATAACTATTTTCATTTTCCTCTTCAACTTGCACGAATGACATTATTTTCAAAATTTAGTTAAATAACATATATTCTATTTTATAATTTATTTAAGAGGGAATTCCCAATGCCTCAACCACATCGCAATACTCTCTGATAAATTTCTGGGCTACATATTTTTAATTAGCCTCATTTAGGGTTTTTTAATATTTAATAGGCTGACGAATATTAGAATAAGATTACAATTCCCTTGCTTTTTATTGCCTCCTTAAAGCATCACTGTATAAAAGATTATCGATTGGTGCATTTCTGGTCATTTTTTTTGACTTTTCTGTGATTGTTGGCTGAAAAGACGGTTAAGGCCGTTCCTGCTCATTAAACTGATCATTTTATTTGTCCTTAAGAGCATAAAGTCTCTAGAAAACAGTGCCTTCTTTATCCTTCCTGCTGGATGAGTTCTTCATTTTTGCATTAGTTTTGGGATGAAAAGTATCTTTGTTTTTTTCAGCATCTAAATTTTGCTTGAGAGTAGTGCGTTTTTAATTTATTTTTTTAGTAAACTCTTCCTGCTGATGCAAAAATTCATTGAGACTGCGTCTTTGGCCCTTCACAATGGTCTTCGGTTTGAAAGTGCACTCAGAATATAATTTTTTCTTTTGCTCTTACTATATTTCCCTTATTTTTCTTTCTTTATCAGCTAATCTCCGCTAAACTTGTTCTCCGATGTGCTGTTGTTTTTCTTTAAGGAGATGAATGCGTTTTTCTTCTCTTTGTTTTTCTTCGTGCATAAGTTTTTCAAGATCAGAGAAGAGTTCCTTTTAGTATCGACTAGAGTTTATTGGTGTGATGATTGGCGGACATAGGGCCGGTATACTGATGAGAGGAATGGTCTCGTTCATGAGAGTTTCATCATAATCGTGTTCCAATGGCATGACAGTTAATTCTTTGAATTATAAATAGTAAATCAATTCAATCTATCTTAGTAATCTATAATTCAACCATGTTTGCTTGAACATGTATTCAGAGATATTATCAGTAGCCATGAAATTAATTTCTTCATTGAAAAAAGATCTTAGGGCAAAATAAATGCATGGGAAGTAATATTATAAGGATCTTCATAAAAAGGCAGGGTATGAGGTGATATGGGGTGTTGGTAGAGGTTAGGCACCTTTGAGGGTGCGACATTCCTTTTGCTTTTGTTGAAAAAAGTAAAATTACGAATTCTTCATTTAAACGATTTAATTTCGTTAGTAATACTAACGACCAGATAAATAACTTCCCATATGAATTTAAAATTTAACAGAATAGATATGAAGTAACCAGAGATGATAGGAAGACCAACCATGCAACTTAGAAAAAGACCCTTCTCATCTCAAAATCAAAAACACTCCAAACCAATCAAGCCCAAAAACAAAGAACACAAAAAACTTAGGCAGTTCGGAACTAACCTCACCAATCATCAAGAACCCAGCGATATTGAGTTGGAAATAGCTCAATAGCAACTATCATAGCCCTCAAAACCAAAAAGTGAAATCGAACCTTACCTATCTTCCATTTACGATCATATATCTGAAGTTGATTTTTCCTTCCAAAAACACATATCTAACAAGTTATTGGTTCAGGCTGAAAAAGGAGAGATGACTGTGACTGCAGAAATGAGGAGAGTGCTCCTTAGATGGCTTTTACAAGTGGGTAAAAAATTTCAAGTCAAGCAAGAAACTATGCATATCTGCGTTCAACTCATTGACTATATGTTGATTTTTGAAACCTGCCTCATCGACAAGAGTAATTTTCAACTTTTAGGCATTACTGCTTTGTTTATTGCCTCAAAATACAACGAAATACATACTTATGAAGCTGAAAAATACGTATTCGTATGTGATGGACTTTACACATTTTCACAACTCTTTTAAATGGAAGGTACTATACTAATCACAACCAACTTTAACCTTCAATTTCCCACCGTTCATCAGTTTACTGGCCCTTTGATGAAGCAATAGTAGAGTTCATAGATAGCCAATCACGTGACTATGCTATCCAATTTAGTGCTTTTTGACTTTACACTTTTTAATCGATTTAAAAAGCAACATATTGCTGTAGTAGTTCTCTATTTTGGAATGAAACTGCAGGACCCCACAAAAATCAAATCCAAGGATATCATAGAACAGAACCAAATACCGTAAGAAGTCTTTCGGGAATGCTTCATGCTCCTGCTCAATTTATATAAAGAGAGACAGGACCTTAAATGACATTTAATTTCAATAATTTTATTGCCATCATTACAATTAAATCGGATATATATCTTTTTGTAAGCATTAAAACTGCAATAGTATCAATATAAGTATACATAGGCAAAATGTAATAACCTTGGAAACAAATATTTAACTAATGCTAATTTTATGTTTATATGCCTTCTTTGAATGCATATTTTTTTCATCATTTTGTTAGGAGAATCATCTTTTTGCTTAAACAATTATTATTTATTTTTGCGTTTATTTTTGATTTTTTCCTCTCTTAAAACGTCAAAATTAATGAAATAAGTAATATCATATTTCTGCTTTGATTAAATAACTGATTGTATGGAACCAAGCAAAAAAGATACCCTAAAAAAAATATATCAGAGTTCAGTTCGTGCTTCGTATTTTAACCACTTTCAAGAAAATAAGTTTACTAAGCAATCTAAACTACAAATTTAATAAATTTAGGAGGAAGAAGGGGAATAGATTGATGAAAACACTTTCAGGATTATGACTGGATTTGTCAAACCAGATGACAGCTATGCTGTCTATGAAAAAACTGGAAGATTCTATATTGAGGAAGAAGGGTTCTTCTCGTGCATAGTATCAGTAGTTTTTATCACTATTTTAGAGGAAGAAATATTAAGTCTAGCTGAAAAATTTCAAAGTGAAAGTGAGCGCAGTCGGTCAAACAAATCCCTGCGAGTTTTTCAATTTTGATACTGAATCTGTTGCTGTGATACAGAGAGGCGAGTACTTTATTCTTGAGGTGGACAGCTGCAATAAACAATTTTATTTTTAGCCAATTGAATACAACAAAAGAGATGAGATTGTTGATGACTGGGCTAAATTAATTAATAAGGTAATTCAAACTTCAGAAGGGAGTAAGAATAAATACAATTATTTACCGAGCAAATTACCCAGTTTTTATACTCAATAGCATCTTTCAAATTAATAGTTTTAGAAATCATCTAATTCTCTTGATATAGTCCTCTTTAAATCTGAACACAGTGCAGCCAGAATTCAACGAATCTTCACTGATAGTTAATATGGTAACATCTTTTCTATTTAGATCATGTGGGAGTTATCCTCAGAAATAAAAAAAATTAATTGTTTATCTTCGAAAGTGCTTCAGATGATGGAGTAGGACTAACTCCTTGGAAGCATATGATCAAATATTAATGGTATAAGTCTACCGATAAGTAATCTATATTTTAGATAGAATTGCCTGGAAAAGATTAGGAATTGCTTTGACTCCCAAGGATATTGGTATCATTTAGGC
>Ga0302191_10000255_pt1 | contig 33126 bp, 22 predicted proteins | sample II_Bog_E3_1_FD_198775 | JGI IMG/M metagenome (GOLD analysis project Ga0302191, IMG submission 198775) | Peat permafrost microbial communities from Stordalen Mire near Abisko, Sweden - II_Bog_E3_1 | ecosystem: Environmental > Terrestrial > Soil > Wetlands > Peat | place: Sweden: Abisko...
CATACTTGAATTCGATGACATTTCACCATTAACGGCAAAGGCTAAACCAAATCCAATTACTACAACTACGACAAAAAGTAAGGTTGCAATAGAACTAACGTTTTTCATTTTTCTAAAATTTAAAGGAATTAGACATTTCAATTTACAATTTACAATTGGGACAAAACTGTTTAATTTCACCCTTGATTCAACCATTCAACCACGGAACGAAGAGACGTCCCATTTAAGGAATGAACCAAATCATTAACCAGAAACGCGTAACGCGGAACTTTTCAAACTTCAAACAGTCATTATAACAATTAAGCAAATAAATATGTTTTTTTTACCCTTAAATATCTGTATATATTACTGAAAAAGGGTGGATTTAAATAAATCCGCCCTTTTAAAATGATAAGTAAAGTCGCTTAGACCTCACATTTTTTATTTTCAATTGCCTCCTACTTTAGAATTGTGTAAAAAAGAACAGATGAACTAAAAACTTACTATTTGAAAGTTAATCTGCCTTTATAAATAAGCGAATAAGGTTTGGTTTGTTTGGGTGCAGGTTTTCTATTAAGGTTTAATACCTGAAAATAAGGTTTTTAAAGGATAAAACCTTATTTTGTTTATCAACCTTAGTAGAAATATTAACAAAAATGTCTTAACCTTATTATCTTATTACTATATTTCAACTACAGGCTTAAATTTGATAGAATTATCATTTTCAAATCTAGTATTTACACAATTCTAAAGCTGGAGGCAATTGAAAATTAGTTACAATAAATGGTAATATTTGATGAATAGTCGCCATAAAAGATGTCCTGTATTATATTATATAATGCACAACCAATTATCTTATTTGGATGGTCTAAGCGACTACACCTATAAAATGAATGTATAAAACTGAAATTTCAATGTGTTTTCCATTTCATATTTTCTATTCAAACATTAGAACGAAGTATGTCACGTTTACGGGATTAACCTATATAGAATCATCAACACGGAACGCGGAACGTGGAACACGGAACGTGGAACACGGAACGCGGAACGTGGAACGTGGAACACGGAACGTGGAACACGGAACGCGGAACGTGGAACACGGAACACGGAACACGGAACGTGGAACACGGAACGCGGAACGCGGAACACGGAACGCGGAACACGGAACGCGGAACACGGAACGCGGAACTCGGAACGCGGAACACGGAACACGGAACACGGAACATCAAACTTCCATAGGTACTTCCATTACCAGCAACCGTGCGTCGCTACCTGTAGTAATTTCAATCTCTTCCGTTTCACTGACACCCAACCCATCCCTTCGGTTCAGATCCTGTCCTGCTACTTTCACATCTCCTTCGATGACAAAGAAATAGACTCCGTCATTTTTATTTTTCAGTTTATAGATTCCTTTCCAGCCCTTAGATAATTCGCCTAGGTAAAACCAGGCCTGCTGATGGATCCACACTCCCTGATCATTTGGATTCGGTGAAAGAATCTGACTTAATTCATCCGGTATAGCAATGTCGGCTATTGATATCTGGTCGTAACGGGGAGTTACATTTTTTTTGTCAGGAAGAATCCATATTTGCAGGAATTGAACTTCCTTATCCTTATTCTTATTAAATTCGCTGTGAAAAATACCTGTTCCGGCACTCATTACCTGAATTTCACCTGTTGTAATGGTCCCATGATTCTTCATGCTGTCCTTATGTTCCAACTCTCCAAAAAGGGGAATAGAAACTATTTCCATATTATCGTGTGGATGGGTTCCAAAACCTTCTCCCGCAGCAACTCTGTCATCATTCAGTACCCTTAATGCACCAAAATGAATTCGTTCGGGATCATAATAATTTGCGAAACTAAAAGTGTGGTGCGAATCGAGCCAACCATGGTTGGAATGGCCTCTTGATGTTGATTTATGCAATATTGTTTTCATTGTCATTCTTTTTTTTAACCGGAAAACTCTTCCTGTTTGATGGCTCAAAGATACGATGATAAATAACGTTGACAGGTAATGAAATCGGGTGAATGATTGCAAAAATCAGTACTTGCGCGCGGATATGCGAAATTCGGAGGGGGTCTGACCTGTAATTTTCTTAAAAAAATTATTGAAATGAGCAGGCTCTTCGAAACCCAGTTCGAAGGCCAGCTCTTTGGTAGTGATTGCACTGAACAACAACGAACGTTTGGCTTCAGTGATTAGTTTGCTTTGAATATGGTCTTTAGCTGAAATCCCTGTCAGGTTCTTCACCGTTTTATTCAGGTAGTCGCTCGTTACTGCCATTTCTTCAGCATAATCGGAAACCATGTGAGCCGACTTGTAATTTTTATTAAGAGCTTGTTTGAACGTACGCAGGATATGATTACCTGTTTCAATAAGCTGAGGATTGTTGCTTTTACGCAGGGTGCAAAGGTTATTACTCTGAATCAGGAAGATCTTTACCAACGAACCTATCGCATCCATGGTATACGATTCAAGTGATCCGGCAAAATGGTTCATTTGAGCAATCAGGTTATAATACACCGGCAGTACTTCGTCATCCACCTGTAAAGGAGGCGATTGAGCGTAATCGTTGAAAAGATAAATGTCATTGACCAGTTTTTCGGGAATAGAATTAGCCATTAGGAATTCTTCCGTAAAGGATATTACCCAACCAACAGGTTCAGCGGTCAGTACCAGTTGATGCATCTGCCCCGGTTGAATAAAATAAATAGTATGGTTTTCAATCTTATATTCGGCAAAATCAACAAAATGAACCCCTTCGCCCTTTTCAATAAAGATAATGGTATAAAAATCATGCCGGTGCGGACTATCCGGAGCACCCCGGGCAATGCGGTAAACATCCTCCATTTTGTTCAAAGCAAAGCCGTGAATATTCATTGCATTTTCTGTAATAAAATAAGTCCGTATGTCTATCTGGTTGTGATTCATGTATGCAAAGATAAATGATAAAAATCAGTTTGAAATCGTGATTTAAATAAAAGAAATAAAGTAATAGGAAATTAATAAAGTCCCATAATTTAAAATAAAAATACCTCAACCCACAGCTCTATCACCCTCTCCTTTGGCATAGCCGTCAAGCTAAGAAATAAATGTTTTTGTAAATAACTGGTTTTCGGGCTGAAAGCCAAATATATTCTAGCCCAAGGTGACGTCCTGAAGGGATAAAGCCTTGGGGAGAATACAATAAATCAATTTGCGCCCTGAAAGGGCAATATAAAATATTGTAAATCAACTATAATCCATTCTTATGCTGCCCTTTCAGGGCGAAAACCTTATTCGATTCATTTACCAAAGGCTGCACCCCTTCAGGGCTTTACCTTGGGCTAGTATATGACAGACTTTCAGTCTTTAAGCCCTTAACTTGACGGCTATGCTCTCCTTTGGGAGACTGTGTAAAAACTATAACTGAAAATGATAAAACTATCAAATTTAAACATGTAGTTGAAATAAGGTAATAAGGTTAAGACATTTTTGTTAATATTTCTATTATGGTTGATAAACAAAAATAAGGTTTATTTATTAAAAACCTTATTTTCAGGCATTAAACCTTAATAGAATACCAATGAGTACTAACCCCAACCTTATTACTTTATTTAATAAAAGCATCAACTATCAATTTTAAAGGAACAAATTCAATTAATTTCATTTTTACACAGCCTGTTGGAGAGGGCAGGGAGAGAGGTCGGATTTCTAGAATAAATAAAATACAACATTATATTGTACCAATTACTTAATGTCGATTTAAAAAAAAAATTTGTTCAGGTTAAATTATCCTTTTATAGTTCAACGTATAGATCTATAAACTAGTTATTTAAACACATTAAAGATTCTTTATTAAAATGTTTTTATCTTTTAATAAAATAAAGTGAATTTTCTTTAGTCTATTTTAAACTTTTCTAAGTATTTATTGTTACTTACTATTGAACACATCTATTTTTAATCACATTTATTTTATTTTTTATGAACATTTATGTTGGTAACTTAAGTTACAAAGTCAGGGAAAATGATCTGCAAGGGGTTATTGAGGAATACGGTAAAGTAGATTCCTGTAAAATTATTAAAGATCGCGAAACCGGAAAATCGAAAGGATTTGCATTTGTAGAAATGTCTGATGACGCAGCAGCAGTAAAAGCTATTGAAGAATTAAACGGTGCTGAATTTGATGGTCGTGCTATGGTTTTTAAACAGGCAACACCTAAGAACTAAAATTTAGTTTTCATCTCAAGAAGTACTTCTGTTATCATTGATAGCAGAAGTTTTTTTATCGTACAAAACACGGTAAACTGAGCACAAATGCCTTAACTGAAGAAGCCAGAATTAAGAATAGAACGCTGATTTACTCTAATTTGGCGGATAAAAAACGGATAAGAAAAATACTTCGTATTTTGATTTTAACACCAAATATGTACATGCTCGTATTAAAATTTTTGAACGTAAAATACGCGATATTGTACCAAAAAATACACGAATTTGAGAGATAAGATACTAAGTGTAAAATTCTACCCGAATATCTCCCTGAGTTCTTTATTGCTGAGTTTACCAATCCAGTTTTCACCTGTGGCAACTGTCATATCGGCCAAATGTTTCTTTTTCTGAATCATATCGTCTATTCGTTCCTCAAACGTATTCTTGGTAATCATTCGGTGTACCATCACATTTTTCTTTTGCCCGATGCGGTACGCCCGATCGGTAGCCTGGTTTTCTACTGCCGGGTTCCACCAAAGGTCATAATGAATAACATGAGTAGCGGCAGTGAGATTCAATCCTGTACCTGCTGCTTTGAGAGAAAGAATAAAGATTTTGTCGGCACGGTTATGTTGAAAGCGTTCCACCATATCCTGACGTTGATTCAGGTTGCAACCACCGTGATAGAACATTGGTTTTTCACCAAACCTTTCGGTGATAAATCGTTCCAATAATTCACCCATTTCACGAAATTGGGTAAAGATCAACACTTTTTCTCTACTCTCAACAATGCTGTCGAGCAGTTCAAATAGGAGTTCAGTTTTTCCTGAAAGGGAAGGATCGAATTTACCGTTTTTGAGAAAATTGGTGGGGTGATTGCATATTTGCTTCAGTGCCAGTATCATTTGCAGCACCAACCCCTGACGTTTGAAAAGTGACTGCTCATCCGAATACCCTTCAATTTCGGCCATGGCGACATGCATGGTTTTTTCGTAGAGTGCGGCCTGACTCGCGCTAAGTAACGCATATTGATTTTGTTCAATTTTATCGGGCAGATCGGAAATAATACTTTTATCCGACTTCATTCGACGCATCATAAAGGGCGAAGTTATTTTGCGAAATTTAGCAACAATCTGTTCATCATTAAAAACTTGTATAGGTTCGGCATAATCCGTTTTAAACGATTTTACCGTACCAAGATACCCTTTATTGGCAAAATCCATGATTGACCAGAATTCTGTTAACCTGTTTTCTACCGGTGTGCCGCTCATGGCAATGCGAATGTTTGAAGGGATGCTTTTCACGGCTTTTGATTGCACCGTATCGTGATTTTTAATGTTTTGAGCTTCGTCAATGATCATCACCTGCCATTTTTGTTTTTTCAAGAGGTCGGCGTCACTACGCAACACGCCATAGGTTGTCAGCATAACATCGGAGTCAAAATGTTTAAATTCCCTGCCTGATCCATGAAAAATGTGGGTTGTAACGGATGGGGCGAACTTTTCAATTTCAGTCTGCCAGTTGGTTAACAATCCGGTAGGAACAATAACCAATGCTTTGTAAGTATCATTAATCGCCTTTTCTTCCTTAAATTTCAATAGAATAGAAATGACCTGCAATGTTTTACCCAGTCCCATATCGTCAGCCAGAATACTACCGAAACCAATACGACTGTTGCGATACATCCATGAATAACCACGATGCTGGTAAGGTCTCATTATTGCATTTAGCCCCTGGGGTAGTGGTATATCTTCGTTAGAAGTCAACTCGTTTATCATATCCCTGACTTCATCTGTCAAAGAAATGGGTGCTCCCTCATATTCTTCCGACAAAGCCGATTGAAGTAATTGATACGAATTCAAGGGTTTGTCTTCACTGAAATATTTATGAAGTTTCTCAATCTCAGCATCATTTACATAGATATAGTTTTCTTTGAATTTGAATAACCGGGATGCATTTTTCATCAATTTATCAAAATCTTTGGGCGAAATCAATGTATCGCCAATAGCCACCTGCCAATCGAATGAAAGCAGATGCTCCAGACGGATAAATCCTTCTGTGGCAGCATTTTTCTTTAATTTCAATGAAACTTTAGGACGAAGCAGTTCCTGCAACGACTTAGGCAACATGATTTTAATATCCAGCAAGCGGATAGCCGGAAGAATTTCCATCAGAAAAGGAGCAAAATCTACCCTATCATATAAAATTGGTTGGTTTGCTCCCAGGTTAATATGAGCATCCAGTCCACGAATAAAAGGCGATAACAACGAAAGTGTCTGAAGAATTTTGTATCGTTGTTTTTCGTATTGTTTCTCTTTTAAAATTTTAGATAAAGAGACCGGTAACTGATCGGCACTGGAAGTATCTTCAATACTTATACTCACATCGAATTGCTCTGATTCAATTTCTGTAACCGTAATAACAGGTTTAAAGATTTCGCTGGTCAGGTGATAACGGTCGAGCCATACTTTTATACCCCCACTCTGTGCATTTTCGCCTACACCCTGAAATGAATAGCCTTTGTTTTTAAAAAATAAGTCTTCATACAAATCGCCACTGCTTGCTTTCGATAACCGGGATACGAACATGCTGATAACCAATGTGAGTAATTCTATTGTTTGATTCCCGACAGGCAGTTGTTTTTCAATTTTACGAACTGTTTTTGGAGTCAACAACAAATCGGGAGGGATTATGTCAGACAGTTTTTCTGTTAATAATCTCACATTATTATCAATCATTGCAGGCAACCAACGAATGATAAATTCCTTATTTTCAAGTTGAATAATTTGCGGAACTACCATACCATTGGCCAATAAATGGAGAGTAGCATATAATATTTTATGAAAAGCAACCACAGAGGGTTGATAATCGGGCAACCGATCGGGGTTTATACTGTAAGTTGCAGGAATGAGTTGTTCAAGTTTTTTAAAAGTATGATTTTCGCCGCTTATTTCAGTTATATTATTTCCGTTTACTGATATAGAAATTGTAGAATGATGATTTAAACCGGTAGTTTTGTCGGGCAATGGAAAAATAACTTCAAAATCTAACTTTTTACTTAAAATGCGTTTAGTCTCTTTGGCGTTCCGGATAAATTGTACTGCGTATTTGTCCCGAAAGTTTCCACCAGGATAAAAGGGAGGCGAATCGGGCAGTAATTGGACTAATGCTTCCGAAAGATTCTGCAACTGTGAAAAATCAATTCGATCATAAACCTTTTCAGTGTCAAAACCTTCTTTATCGATTTTACCTGGTTTCAGAAGACTTACCAGCATTGGAATTTCAGTTTTCTTTTGGTCGGCAATAAAGATTCCACGTTTTTTCAATTCATCAATCAGGTTCACTTTATGAATTTCAAATACAAGGAATGGATTATTATCTATTTCGCGGCTAACCATATAAATCACTGCCGCCAAATGTTTGCAAGGTACTGCCCAGTCGGGACACGAACATTGCATTTTAAAATCAGTCCATTGTTTTGGGAAAACTTTCAATCCTACTTCTTCGGCAATAGTAAGAATAGAGGGGTCGAGTTCCCTGTTTAATAATTTAGAAATCAATACGGGACGATCAATGATTTTAGTCATTAACAAATCAACCTGTTCTTCGAAAAAAGGAGGAACAATCAGATTAACTTTGTAGGGAGAAGGGCGACTTCCGGCCACTTTTGCCAGAATTTGATTTTCCTTGATCTTCACTTCTTTCACATATCCGTTGCGTGCGTATGATGCTCCACGAGGTAAACGATTGTCATAATCTACATTTTCCAACGAGCGTAACCAATGTTCGCCCCACCATGTTTTTCCAAATTGAGAAGCCATTTTAAATATTTTGAAGTTAAAAATATGGGATTAAGCATTATAAAAAAATTATAATCCTATCACCAAAACTGAATTTATTTACTATTTACTTGTATCGCCCTGAAATTTTTTTACCCTTTTACTACCGACGACCACCTACTACTACGACCGCGTAATTCTTGCTTCTTGCCTCACCAAGTGAAACCCTCACTAAGTTATCTGAAATTGTTGATTTATGAAAGAAAACGAGATATCGCAAAACCAGTGAGGGCTTCACTACTCGATTACGAGGGCTTTTGTCGTTCTGAAATTTGCTTACACTTTTACTTCTTACTTCATTGAAATACCGACCTCTCCCCCTGCCCCCTCTCCCAAGGAGAGGGGCAAAGCCATTGACCATCAGTGAATTTATTTTATATTTTAATGTTTACTTGTTCCTAACTCCTCTTATCTCTTACTCCTTACCTCTTACTCCTTACCTCTTACTTTTCCTCATTCCTACCTGAATTGTTCCTCAATGCATTTTCTCAACCGCTCTTTCAGTTCAGCCATATCAACCGTCCGTCCCAGTTCTTTTTCCATGGAGGTAACGCCCTTATCAATAAAACCGCAGGGATGAATATAGTCGAAGTATTCTAGTTGAGTATTCACATTTAATGCAAAGCCATGCATAGTAACAAACCGTGAACTACGCACACCTATGGCACAAATTTTCCGGCACGCGGGGGTATCGACATCCAGCCATACACCTGTTGAACCTTCTAAACGGGTAGATGGAATATTATACTGTTGCAGAGTCTGGATGATGGCTTCCTCAATCCTGAAAATATAGGACTTTAGTCCGAGTTCAAAATTATCCAGGTCAAAGATCGGATACCCGACTACCTGACCGGGACCGTGATAAGTAATATCACCCCCACGGTTGGAATGAATAAAAACAGCATTTTTTGCCTGCAGTTGAATCATATTCAACAGCATATTCTGTTCGTCACCGCTTTTACCCAGTGTATAGACATGGGGATGTTCACAGAAAACAAGGTAATTAGTTGTACTCTGTCCCAGCATCTTTGTATCAATGGTGGCCGAAAAAAGTTTATCCTGTTTTGCCCAGGCCTCATTGTATTCCACTAATCCCCAATCCTGAAATTCTATTGTCCTATTCATATCTGTGATGTCTGTGTCTATGTCTGTGTCCGTGTTTTACAAGAGGAACAACCTTATTAAAATTCACTTGCTCCACCTTCCCCATTAAGCTGACAATTTTGTTTTTTCTGTGTCTTATATAGCCCGATGGGTGTCCTGCGTCAAACCGTCTTGGGTTTGGAAGACAGGCGGCTATCAAGGCTGCCTGTGAACGTGACAGTTGAGAGGCATTTATACCGAAATACTCCTGGGAAGCTGCTTCGACCCCATAAATACCTTTTCCTGTTTCAATAACATTGAGATACACTTCCATAATACGTTGTTTTGACCAAACCAGTTCAATCAACACAGTGAAATAAGCTTCCAGTCCTTTGCGTACGTATGAGCGGTTGGGAAACAGGAATACATTTTTGGCCGTTTGTTGCGAAATGGTACTTCCACCCCTTATTTTTTTCCCTTTTAAATTATGTTCAAAGGCTTTTGTCATGCCATCGAAAGAGAAACCATGATGATGTAAAAACAGATTATCTTCGGAAGACACTACTGCCTGAACCATATTAGGTGAAATTTCATCAATGGAAACCCACTTCTTACTGTTCTTTGGGATTTCTCCCTTAGTCAGGTATTCAACGGATCGAATCACCATAAGCGGAGTTACATATACAGGTAAAAACCGGTCTGAGACAACCCAGACAATGCTTATGATAAAGAAAAGTATGAACAGATTTCTGATAAAACGAAGGAAACTGCTCCAAAGATTTCTACGTTTGGGAGATTTAGAAGGGCTTACAGGTTTAGTAACTGGTTGATAGGACATTTAGTAGTTGGTAGTTGGTAGTAGGTAGTTTGTAGTTAGGAGTTAGGAGTCAGGAGTCAGGAGTAGGTAATTAGTGGTTTAAAGCTAATCAAGATATATGGCAGATGTTGATTAATTATTTCATTTACTTTATCCGGCAGTTCTGTTATCTGAGCTTCAGTAGGAGCCTTCGACAACAGATAATCACATTTTGATTTCTTACTGTTGCAAACTATTGTACTTATCATAAAATACGTGTATCTTTTTTGATATTCTAAAGCACAAAGATAATGAAAAAAGCAGCAATTTATTTACGGGTTTCAACAACAGATCAAAATTATGAACGGCAAGAAGTTGAATTAAGACAATTAACAACTGGTTTTGGTTATGAAATAGTTGCAGTATCTGAAGAAAAAAAGTCCGGTGTTTTAGATAGAATATAAAGAGCAACTAACAGAAATGAGAAAGCTAAAATGAATATAGATTTTTAGTTCTTAATTATCTTCTTTAAAATTGATCCTTCATTTGTATTAACTTCTATCATATAAATACCATTAGTTAAAGAATTTATATCGATTTTATCACTACTATTTATTTGTTTAGTTAGTAATATTTTACCTTTTAAATCTCTAATTGTAATTAAATCTGTATCCTCAAAACCGTTGATGTGGAGTTACAAATTTATTTTATAGTCAAATCTGCATAGTTTGAGGTTAATCAGGTGCAACTATCAAAAGTAAATTCTCCAACTGAAATAACAGAATTTGGAATTGTAACAATACTAACTTTCTAACTTAAATCGGATTCTGAATTGATCTTCATTGTAATCTGTACTGACTATTTTAAATACCCCTATTTCAGATGTATTTAAAACGTGTTCACCTATACAGGCACAAACATCATAAGAACCTATATAAACCAGTCTTAAGGTTTCACTTGCATCATCCGGAAGTTTGCTTAAATCTACAGCATCCGGTACTTCTGAACGTGTAACAAATGCATTGGTAACAGGTAAGTTTTGTTTAATAACTTCGTTCACTCTAAATTCTATTTCTTTTATTTGTTCATCTGCAGGAACTTCTTTTAAAGTGTAATTACATTTGCTTTTTTTGCGTTCTATATGACTGTTTTTAGACCTGTCACAGCCAAACATTCTTATCATAGTTTGATTTAAAATGTGTTCTACAGAATGCATTGGCGGATATTCCTGCTTATTGTGAGAATTTAATTCCATATATCTATCTTATATATAATTAGTTGATGATAAACTTAAAACTTATTGACTTCTTCAGTTATATGTGGGCATCAATCGATCGTCCGCAACTGAACATACGAATATAGTCTGATTCAGAATATGTTCGCAATATGCATTAATCATTATAAAGTTTTTGGGGTTCGTTCAATATACTTTCAATTCTTTATTTCTAATTTAATATGCAAAGATAATCATTCGGTATGAATTGAATAAATAAACTTTTTGGAAACAAATTCATTTCGTCGATTAAAAATAAGTCTTGATTTCCGTTTTCAGGGTTAAGCATTCTATAAAGCAATTATCATTCAAATTTGACTGCAATGACAACCGGGTTTGTTGTAGAAACCATGAAAATAATAATCTCACCATAAAATTTAAGTAAAACAACAAAATACTTAATCAAACAGGATACAACAGAAGAATATAATACACATAACCACAGTAGATATAATAGGACAAAAAAAAAGAACACAATTGAAACAATAGAAATAAAAGAAATAATAACAGATTCATTCTGCAACCTTGTTGTTTTAAATACTGAAATGTGATTCGTATTTTCTATTGTGTTCTTCTATTGTGCTCTCCCGATTCTCGGGATGTGCCATATGTGCCTACTCCGGTTAATTTTGTATTAAATTGTAAATAAACTATTGTGTCTTCTTGTCAACTGTGATTGTGTATTTTTTTTGTGTCCTTTTCTGGTTTTGTTTTATTCTTCACACGAAAACCGGTAGATCCTAATAAACAAATTAAAGAGTTATAGATTCATGTAGAACCTATTTGTCGACTACTTATTTATTTCAGAATTAACATTTTCCAAAACGGTCATCACTCAGACCAATTAACAGAATCATCATCCCGGAACGCATAACACGGAACGCGGAACACGGAACGCGGAACACGGAACACGGAACGCGGAACACGGAACCAAAATAAAGTGTGAATTATGTAAATATATTCCTTAATTATGTAACACAATTTCAAATAAATGATCGGATATTTATTAAATAATTCTGGTTCTATATAAGAGCCAGCAAAGTAATAGCCATTAATAAACAGCCCCGGACTTTATTAATACTTTTATCTCAGAAAAGAGGAATGATTTCAAAATTGAAAACCAATAACGGCCATTAATGTAAGAGATGAAAAAACGTGAAAAAACAAATGAGTTACTCATTTTAAACAGTGAACATCTCATTCAAAATCAAGAGTAAGAAATGCTGGCAGCAGATCTAACCCCGGCTAAAGAGCTTGTTTTAAATTGCAGAGAAAGCAACAGACACAAGAAATGATCATTGCCAATAAGGAACTCATTTTCAAAACCTGGAAAAAGAAAAAAGAGCTCAAGAATTAATCATAGTAAACAAGAAACTTGCCTATCAAATCCAGGTGAAAGAAAAAAGAGATACTTAACTCAATTAAAAAACAAATTTATGGAAACGGAACCTGAAACTATCCTGATTGTGAACGACAACCGGAATGATATTGAGCTCGCTATTTCCGCTTTTTCTGAAAAATTACAGTTTAAACAACATAGCTGTTGCAGAAGAAGGTTTATGGCATCAGACTTTCTGTATAAACCCGGCAAATTTGCCGGTTATCAGAATGGCAATCCGTCAGTTATCCTGTTAAACATAATAATGCCACATATGAATGGAATAGAAGTTCTTAAACATACTTTCAAACAAATCCTGAATTCAGGTTAATTCCGGTCATCATATCACATTATCAGACGGGGAAAAAAAAATTAAAACAAAGTTATAAACAGAGTGCTGATTCGTATGTGATAAAACCAGTTGATATTGTTCAGTTTATCGATGTATTTAAAGTATTGGGTCAATATTGGACTGTTATCAATCAGCTATATTCCAATTGAATAATACTTTTTATTTGCTTGGTTTAAGTTTAATAATCCAGTATATTTTACATCCTGATATTAAAAAAAAACGGATCTGAATTTGTCAGGTTATGAAACTAAAACCCCTGAATTGGTTTTTAGACACATTATTTATGAAATTTCATAAAGTCTGTAGTTTAAATAAAACAGTACTTATTAAAATTCTCCATTGGGGGGAAGTGTAGAAAGAGGACTAAGAAAAAACAAATTTTATAATACTTTATTTCAGTTAAAGGGAGTAGTATTTTGAAAAACAAAAAGACACCACATCAAACCCCATATTTTCACAAATAATTTTAAAATCCGCCTTTAGAGTTCAATTATGATCTATTCTGACCTTATTCTGTTCTTATTTGAACTTATTATTAACTTTTTTAAAATCTTATTTTAAGACATTTGCACTCCTTAAAAAACGCATATATCTATTGTTAATATAGATAAAATTTATTTTCAACTAATTAATATTTTTATGATAAACTTTACAGATCAACCATGAGTTGGAGGACCTATTTTAACAGAATAGACAGTTCTCAAATAGTTTTTTTACTATCTAATACAATTTAAATTAAATAACCATGAATATAAAAAACAAGTTTTTAGTCATTCTGATTACATCAATTTTTATAATGTCATCCCTTTGGGCAAGTGGAAAGAGTAGTGTCACTGTCAGTTTGACGTCACAACAACAAACAGAAGGAACAATTAAAGGAAAAGTTACAGACAAAGACGGAGAAGCTCTCATCGGAGTAAGTATAAAAATAAAAGGAACTTCCTTAGGCACTATTACTGATGTAAACGGGACTTTTTCTTTAAGTAATGTTACACCCGCTACAATACTGATATTTAGCTATATCGGAATGAAAAATGCCGAAGTTAAAGTTGAAGATCAAACTTCAATCGTAGTAAAGCTCGAGGATAATTCTGTGAATATGGGCGAAGTAGTTGTCGTTGGATTTGGTACCCAGAAAAAAGTTGACCTGACCGGAGCAGTTGGAACTGTAGATTCCAAAGAGTTAGAAGACCGGCCTGTTCAAAATGTGGCTCAGGCACTTGAGGGGGTTGTAGCCGGGCTTAATATTTCACAGAATGGTGGTGGAAATTTAGATAATACTCCCAGTATCAACATACGTGGAATCGGAACTATTGGACAAGGTTCTAATGGAACTCCCCTGATTTTAATTGATGGTACGGAAGGAGATATTAATCTCCTGAATCCTCAGGATATTGAGAATATTTCAGTATTAAAAGATGCATCAGCTTCATCTATCTATGGCTCACGCGCTGCATTTGGGGTTATTTTAGTCACAACAAAAAAAGGTAAAGCAGGAAAAACGACTGTCAATTATAGTAATAGTTTTCGGTCAAGTTCCCCGATTAATTTGCCACAAATGATGAATTCATACGATTTTGCACTTTATTTTAATGCAGCAAATGAAAATGGAGGTGGAGGTGCTATTTTTAGCGATGCGAGATTACAAAGTATTCTGAATTTTCAAAACGGGAAATCAGGAAAACAAACTATTCCGGTAAGTGCTACTAATCCTCAGTACTGGGGTGATGGATATGCAACCGGAAATGATAATATTGATTGGTATAAAGCAATATACAGATCATCTTCTCCTTCAATGGATAACTCAATCAGTGTGAGCGGTGGTAACGAAAATGTTACTTACTATTTATCAGGTGATTATTTAAATCAGCAGGGTTTAATGAATATAGGAGGTGACAACTCTCAACGCTATAATATAACAAGTAATATCTCTATTAAACTCTCACCTGCAGTCACATTAGGTTATAATGCAAAATTTATCAGACAGGATTTTTCACGGCCTACTGCTGAAACCAATGGGTTGAATCAGGATCTTGCACGGCAGGGATGGCCGACTTTACCGCTTTATGATCCGAACGGATACTTATATTCATCCCCTTCGCCTGCACTCGCATTGAAGGATGGAGGGCGTGATAACACACAAAATGATGCTACGTATCAACAGGTTCAATTAATTGTGAACCCGCTAAAAGGATGGACAATTCATGCAGAGCTAAATTACCGTGTAAATGATAATTTTACTCATTATGATGATCTGCAGACTTACAATCATGATGTAAATGGAAACGCGTATTTATTTAATTCGTATTCGGATGTACATGAGGATGCTTATAAGGAGAATTACTTCAATCCAAACATATATAGTGATTTTACAAAGAAAATTAACGATCATAATTTTAAAGTGTTGGTAGGCTATCAATCAGAACTTGATTATACCCGAACAGTCTCTGTTACCCGCCAGGGTATTATTGTTCCTTCAATACCTGTTTTGAATGAAACTTCAGGCACGGATGCAAGCGGGATTGCACAATCTCCATCAGTATCCGGTGATTATCAACAATGGTCGACTGCCGGTGTTTTTGGCCGTTTAAATTATAATTACGCTGAAAAATATCTTCTTGAAGCAAATTTACGATACGACGGGACTTCCCGGTATCAGGAGAATCAGCGTTGGACAGTCCTGCCATCGTTTTCAGCAGGATGGAATATAGCAAATGAATCATTCTGGAAACCTTTACAAGAATATGTTAGTGTTTTAAAATTAAGAGTATCCTATGGTGAACTTGGAAATCAGAATACCAGTAACTGGTATCCAACTTATTTAACAATGCCCGTGGGAACTTCCAATGGCAGCTGGTTGGTAAACGGGTTACAGCCTAATACAGCCTCGGCGCCGGGTTTGATTAGTTCCACACTTGGCTGGGAAAAAGTAAGCACATGGAATGGTGGAGTTGATTTAAGTGCTTTCAAAGGTCGATTGACAATGTCATACGATAACTATATCCGCTATACAAATGATATGATAGGACCGGCACCTGAATTGCCTGATATATTAGGCACAGCTGTTCCAATACAAAATAATACGGACATGAAAACATTAGGTTTTGAACTTAATCTGGCTTGGAAAGACCGTTTATCAAATGGATTAGGCTATTCTTTAGGTTTTACGCTGGCAGATTCAAAATCATTTGTTACCAATTATCCCAATCCAACCGGAAATCTCTCAACTTACAGATCAGGTGAACAGATTGGTGAAATCTGGGGATATCAAACAATTGGAATAGCTCAGACAAATGATCAAATGAATGCCCACCTTGCTACTTTACCGAATGGTGGTCAGAATGCATTAGGTTCGAACTGGCAGGCCGGTGATATTATGTATGCCGACCTGAATCATGATGGAAAAATTGATGGCGGTGCAGGTACACTTTCAGATCATGGAGACTTAAAAATAATTGGAAACAATGCTCCCAGATATACTTTTTGAATAAATTTAAGTGCAGACTGGAAAGGTTTCGATTTTAAGGCATTTTTTCAAGGCACAATGAAAAGAGATTATTTTCAGGGCAGTTATTATTTCTGGGGTGCATGGCAATGGGGAGAATGGTGGTCAACAGGATTGCAACAACAATTAAATTACTTCCGTAACGATCCTAAAGATCCATTAGGGTTGAATTTAAATTCCTATTACCCAAGGCCATTATTTAGTGGTCAGAATCAACAGACACAAACCGCATTTTTACAGGATGCATCGTATATCAGACTCAAAAATTTGCAATTTGGGTACACAGTTCCTTCAGCAATCACAAAAAAGATTGCCATTGACAAGATAAGGATTTATGTATCGGGAGATAATCTTTGGACTTTGACTAAATTAGCAAAAATGTTTGATCCTGAAACAGTTGATGGAGGTGCCTCTGTCAATGGGAGTAATGTTGGCAATGTGTATCCGTTATCAACTGTTTATTCATGTGGTTTAAGTATTAACTTTTAAAATCGAAAATTATGAAAGCATATAAATTCATATTTCTTTTTGTAGCGGCTATTGGACTCTTATCATCCTGCCAGGATTTTCTGGACAGGCCACCGCTATCACAAATTACACCTGATCAATATTTGAACCAGGAATCACAGCTTGCAGCATACGCAATAAATTTATACTCTGTGTTTCCGACACATGGTGCCTGGTCTTTCGGAACATTTGGGATTGATGTCAATACAGATAATATGGCTTCACAAGGTTATAATAACATGTATGTTCCTGGACAATTAAAGGTTGGTCAGTCAGGTGGTGACTGGGAATTCAGCAACATCTATCAGTGTAATTATTTTCTTGATAAGGTTATTCCACTATGGAAAGCCGGTAAAATAGCAGGGAATGCCAGTAATATTAATGGTTATATCGGGGAAGTATATACTATACGGGCATGGAATTATTTCACAAAACTCCAGAAATTCGGAGATTTTCCTATCGTTACAACCACACTCCCGGACAATATGGCTGTATTGACAAATGCCTCCAAACGTGCACCTTGTAATGAAGTAGCCCGGTTTATCATTGCAGATCTTGATTCGGCTATCACTTTGATGCAACCGACTTCTATCGATGGGAAAAAGAATCGTTTGTCAAAATACACTGCACTTTTATTAAAATCGCGTGTTGCCTTATACGAAGCTACCTGGTTGAAGTATTTTAAAGGAACTGCTTTTGTTCCGAATGGTACAAACTGGCCGGGGAAGAGTAAAGACTATAATGCCAATTATGTGTTTCCTTCAGGTTCTATTGATGATGAAATAGCTTATTTTCTCTCCCAGGCAATCGATGCTTCAGCACAGGTTGCTGATGCGAATCCTTTAGTAAATAATACTATGACAGCAGAAGCACAAACCGGACTTGCATTTAGTCAGGCCAGCGACGCGAATCCTTATTGTTCTATGTTTTCGTCGGTGGATATGTCAGGATTTAGTGAAGTACTTTTATGGAGACAATATAGCCTGGGATTGGGTATTACTCACAATGTTCCTAATTATGAGGAATCGGGGAATGCCGGTGACGGCACTACCCGAGGGATGGTTGATGGATTCCTTATGGCCAATGGTCTGCCAATATATGCTCCCGGATCGGGTTATATGGGAGACGATAGTATTGCTGAATTAAAAATCAACAGAGATGGACGTTTATGGCTGTTTTTAAAACAACCAAGACAGATTAATGTGCTTTATCCCAGCGTAATCGGGGATCATGCTACACCAATTGAACCGATTCCTGACATTACAAACGGAGATGCACAGACAGTTTATACAACGGGGTATACAATTCGAAAAGGATTAAACTATAATCAAAACCAATGTGCAAATGGTGGCGGATATACCGGTGCAATCGTATTCAGAGCTGTTGAAGCTTACCTGAATTATATTGAAGCATATTACGAGTTGAATGGAACTTTAGATAGTAAGGCACAAAGTTATTGGGTACAAATAAGACAAAGAGCAGGTGTGGATCCCGATTACACCAAAACAATTGCTGCAACAGATGTTTCAATAGAAGCAAAGAATGATTGGGGAGCTTATTCAGGCGGGCAATTGGTTGATCAGACTCTGTATAATATCCGTAGAGAACGTCGCTGTGAACTAATGGCAGAAGGTCTTCGTTACATGGATCTCCAACGTTGGAGAGCTATGGATCAAATGATCACAACTCCTTACCACATTGAAGGATTCAAACTTTGGGGTCCAATGCAGAATTGGTATAGTCCAAGTATTCTTAAATATGGTATTGGTGATGCAAGTACAGTTTCTGATCCATCACTAAGTTTATATTTACGTCCTTATGAAAAAACGTCAACATCACTTGTCTATAACGGTTACAAATGGGCAATGGCACATTATTTAGAAGCAATTTCAACAGAAAGTTTCTTAATCACTTCAAAAAACAATGATGTTACAACATCACCAATTTATCAAAATCCGGGTTGGTTAATCACAGCTAATTCCGGTGCTCAATATTAAGAGGATATAAAGAACACAAGAACCAGGAACCAAGACAGAAATACAGTAGATTAATGTTTTGCAAATTATTATGTCAGATTAATTTATTCGTTGTATATAATTTATTCGTTGTATATAATTTATTGATTTGAAATAAGAATTCATTTAAACCACTTACGGGATTAATAACCCCGGAGTGGTTTTTTTCTGTACAACAATTAATTATTTGAAGTTATTGGAGCTTTTGCGGATAATCATATTACAATAAAACCAACGTTCCGTGTTCCGTGTTCCGTGTTCCGTGTTCTGCGTTCCGTGTTCCGTGTTCTGCGTTCCGTGTTCCGTGTTTTGCGTTCCGTGTTCCGTGTTCTGCGTTCCGTGTTCTGCGTTCCGTGTTCCGTGTTCAGCAGTCTTGAATCTTTATGTCTTGCGTCTTGGTTCTTGCGTCTTGGTTCCTGGTTCTTGTGTCTTGGTTCTTGTGTCTTGGTTCCTGGTTCCTGGTTCCTATGTCTTGGTTCGTATGTCTTGGTTCGTATGTCTTGGTTCTTTAATATACTAACTTTCCTGAAGTTAAATAATACAAAACAGAATATTGATAACTAACATTTTCCACCGGAATTTGTTGCACAAAAACGATATACAGTGTTCTTTGAAATGATTGATTTGTTGAATCTTTATTTTTATTGATACAGCACGATTACTTTGAAAGAATGGAAAATCTTATTTGGTAATAATTTTTAATATCAACAAGTATGAAAAAAAAAGTTGGCGTGTGGATAGATACAGAAAAAGCTGTCATCATATCCCTAAATGGCGTTGAACGTCGTGCAAATATCCGGATTTCCCAGTCTGGAGAACGAAGTGGTAAATCGCCCAAAATTTCTGATGAGACGTATAAAATTATTTCTTCCCCCATTCAAACTAAACTAAGAATCCCGGGTGACACAAAAGAATTTGCCCGTTCCGGCACTCAGCATTACAGTACTGAAATAAAAAATATGCATAAATTAAAAAATGTAAAACAACAATTCTTCAAAATAATTCTTCAGGGGATCAAAGATGTCGATGAATTTGTATTATTCGGGCCTTCACTGATAAAAAAAGAATTTGAAGCGCTAATGAGCAAATATCCTCAAATACATTCCCGGCTGCTATCAGTAGAACCGGCTGATGTTATGTCAGATAAACAAAAGGTTCAATGGGTTGAAAATTATTTTAAATCTGCTGAATATCATAATCATCAGGAATCAAACCATTAAGTTATTTATTTATAGTTTTCAATAAATATCAGGAAAAGTTTCAACACCCCACTATATCTCTTAGTGGGGTGGTTTTTTTAAACTTACAATCCATTATACCCTCTCAGGAACAAACCGCCCATGTATCATATTGACTGTACTGCGAAAATTATCGTGGCATAACAATAACATTTTAAATTGTTTCATGTTTTTTTTGAATACGTATTCACTTTCCTGAATGCTATATTCACAAATTGTACCATTGACTTTATTTCCTTTTTTTTACGGCTTCAGTAACTTCAACCTTCACTAATCAGTCCTTTTGTTATGAAACATGAAGCCAGGTACTATCTGCTTTATTCTGCCAATTCGTATGCCAGCCCCGATTATTCTATCGGAGTTGCAACGTCTGATTCACCTGTGGGCACGTGGACTAAATATTCAGGGAATCCCATTTTAAAGAAAGACCCGGCATTACATGTATCCGGTCCGGGCCATTGTATGGTAACTATGTCTCCCGATCATTCCGAATGGTTCATTGTTTACCATACCCATTCTGATTTTGATCATCCAAGTGGAAACAGAAATATGTGCATTGACCGTCTTGTTTTTAGTAACGGGATGCCCAAAGTACTCGGGCCGACACGAACGCCACAACCATTACCAAAGGGAGCAAATAAGAATTAAGACATTTACTATTTAAGACCTGCAAACCACATATACATTGGTTATCTGTGTATTATACTTCTTTTACGGTCAAAACTTTCCTCTTTTTTTAGTTAGGATTCATTGATTTAACGCAGAACACGGAACTTTGCTCCCATCATAATTCTTCAAGGAAATGATAATGGACAAGGAAAACGAATTACAAGGTGGTCAAAATTTTTGACCACCTTGATTTCTTTAAATTCTCTCTTATTCAATCGGATATCATATATTGAATAGGGAAAAGGGGTTGAGTGGGGCAGGGAATTGGGTATTCTGTTTATTGTTTTATAAAAATTCAGATTCCGGTACTAACCATGCATCGGAGTTAAAGTGAATAAGAAAATCAAAAGTTCTTTCGGTTAATCCTTTTAGGTAAAAAATCAGAAAGAGATTGTTATGAATAAATGTTTATAATGTATTAACCGAAAATTATACATACTATTTTCGGTTATAAACGCAAATTGTACATACTATTTTCGGTTACGATCGAAAATACAATGTCTTTCCATCTCTTAAATCAGCCTTCATCAACGCAGACCGGGAACGCGAAACGCGGAACGCGAAACGCGGAACGCGAAACGCGGAACGCGAAACGCGGAACGCGAAACACGGAACACGGAACACGGAACACGGAACACGGAACACGGAACGCGAAACACGGAACACGGAACGTGGAACGCACAACGCACAACGCGGAACACGAAACGCAGAACACGGAACACGAAACGCAGAACGCGGAACGCGGAACATTACTTTTTCTTAAGCCATGTCACGAAGTGTTCGGGGTTAGGGTCAAAAGTATAGGGTTTGGTGAGTGGCAACCCTGTATTGCCGAGCATCACATAAAAAGGCTGGGCATTGGCTCCGAATTTCGAACGCTCCAGATAGCTCCATTTATCACCGATGGTTTCAATGGAGGTAAACCGTCCGTTTTCGTGCACGTCATAGGGTTTTAAGAGGGCAGCTTTGTCGTCGACCATCAGGGATATCAGCACAAAATCTTTATTAAGCAGTTCTTTCACCTGTGGATCTGTCCACACGGAGGCTTCCATTTTACGGCAGTTGACACATCCGAAGCCCGAGAAGTCGATGATGACAGGAAGTTTCTTTTGAGCGGCAAAAGTCATTCCCAGATCGTAATCGTTAAAGGCAGGATGCACTTCATTATTATATAAATTAAAATCCTGGGTATAGAGCGGTGGTGCAAAGGCACTGACTGCTTTCAGCGGTGCGCCCCACAGTCCGGGAATCATATATACGGAGAATGCAAGAGAGATGATAGCCAGAAACACACCAGGTACAGTTGTATGGGCTGATGGGCTGTCGTGGGCAAAACGTATTTTTCCAAGCAGATAGAAACCCAGAAGAGCAAAGATCACAATCCAGATGGTCAGGAACACTTCCCTGTCGAGGATATGCCATCCATAGGCGAGGTCGGCCACTGAAAAAAATTTAAGAGCCAAAGCCAACTCGAGGAAAGCCAGGACAACTTTGACAGAGTTAAGCCATCCGCCCGACTTCGGCATGGATTTAAGCCACGAAGGGAAGAGGGCAAAAATGCTGAATGGAATTGACAAAGCGATGGCAAAACCCAGCATGCCAATGGTGGGTGCAAGAAGTGAACCTGTGGAAGAAACCTGAACCAGCAATGTTCCAATAATGGGGCCTGTACAGGAGAAGGATACCAACACCAGAGTGAAAGCCATAAAAAGTATACTGATAAACCCGGCGGTGGAGTCGGCTTTGGCATCCATCCTTGTTGACCACGACGAAGGCAAGGTGATTTCGAAAGCACCAAAGAAAGAGACAGAAAAAACTACCAGCAATGCAAAGAAGAGCAGATTGAAGATAGCATCGGTAGACAGGCTGTTCAACGCACTGGCACCAAATATCAGAGTGATAAGGATTCCCAGCAGCACATAAATAAAGATAATGGCAAACCCATACAGAATGGCATCACGCTGACCTTTTTTTTTATTATCCGACCGCTTCAGAAAAAAGCTGACCGTCATCGGGATGATGGGCCATACGCAAGGTGTCAACAGTGCGAGGAAACCTCCAAGGAGTCCTGCAATAAAGATGATCCAGAGAGATGTTGATCCGTTAGAACCTTCCTTGCTACCAAAACTCTTTAATTCGGTGATTACCGGCTTCCAGTAATCGGAGGTCATTGCAGGGGGAGCCACTACGGCAGCCACAAAAGCAACTTTAGGTGCCGTAATTCCCAGACTGAAGGGAAATTTAGTGGGCGGAAGGCAGCTTTTATCGTTGCAGGCCATAAACTCTACATAGCCTTTTATCTTAGCATTCGAGCCATCCTTCAGGTTAATTTTTTGTATAAAAAGTGCTTCGCCTGTATACCAGTTCAGTTCCATATTAAAGTTGGAATCAAACTGCTTTACAAGTGTTGAGGGTGCTTTAATGTCTCCTGCTTTTGTAGCATTCTGTAGTGTTTCGAAAACAATGGAGGTTGGATGAGGGCCACCTTCCGGAAGATGCAAACCATACAAATGCCAACCTTCGTCAATAACGGCATGGATTTGTATTTCTGCAGTATGGGGACCAGTATTTTTTTGCTCCACAGTCCATTTCACAGGTTCGTAAATCTGGCCAAAGGAAGCCATTGCAAACAAAACAGAAAAAAGAAAGAAGATAATTTTTTTATACATAGATGAATTTTAAACTTTACAACAATTCAGGGAGAAAAATGTTCCGTGTCAAGTGTTCCGTGTTCCGCATTCAGCGTTCCGTGTTCCGTGTTCCGCGTTCCGTGTTCTGCGTTCCGCGTTACAGATTACAGGTTTTTATTGATAATTCTGAGAGTTTGTATTTAGTTAAACCCGAAAATCAGATGTCAATTCGTTTCGTTAGTTGATTGGTTAATTGGTTGACTGGTTGAAGGGGTAATTGGTTGATTGAGTTTTGGGTAATTGGGTAATTGTTTTCTGGTTCTTATTCTCACCTACTCCCTACTCCCTATCATTCCACACTCCTGTATCGTCCTGAAATTTGTTTACACTTTTACTAATTAATTCTTACTTCTTTGAAATACCGACCTCTCCCCCTGCCCCATCTCCCAATCCCGATAGCTATCGGGAGAGGGGCAAAGCCATTGACCATCAGTTTCTTTATTTTTTTTATCTCATTCCTCATTCTCCTTGTACTACTATCTTCTCTTACCTCTTACTCTTACCTCTTACTCCTTACTTACTCACTCCTCATTCCTCATTCCTCACTCCTCACTCCTCACTCCTCACTCCTCACTCCTCACTCCTCATTCCTCATTCCTCACTCCTCATTCCTCACTCCTCACTTCTCACTCTCTTACCTCTTACCTCTTACCTCTTACTCCTTACACACTCCTCATTCCTCGCTCCTCATTCCTCACTCCTATCTTCTATCTCGTCAGCATAAATTTAAAGCTCACACCGAAATCGGAAGATGAAACCGGATAGGATAAGGAAATAAGCGGAGTGCTCATTTGTTTATCGTAGAACACCTGGATATTTAATTTGGAGCTGAATACATAATCTGCAATAACTTTCAGCGTAAACAGTTTGTTACCGCTCGAAGCCTGTGTGATGTCCTCATCCACATTGCGCAGTAAGGTTTTAATATCCTTATATGATAAATCGGCACTCAGTTTCAAATCGTTTTTCACTTTTGTTTGTTTGGATTTCATTTTAAGAATAACATCAAAATCTTTCAATACATACCCTGCACCTATAACATATTCATTTGATGATGATTCAATTAATTGTGTACTTGATAGATTTAAATCCATAAGCCGTGATTTACGGAATTCCACTTTGGCAGTCATGCTGTTTTTTAATGCCACGTTGACACCGATAAGCGGCACGAATTGTTCGTTTATTGAAACATCCGAAATATCATACGGCGATGAAGGCAGCGCATTATTCGAATTCTCAACATCACTTACATACCCCAATGTATTACTGGAGCCCATCCCTACCCATGTTGAATAGGATGTATAGGAACCGATATTGTAACTGCATGAATAAGCATGAGTCAGACTTACTGATTTAAAACGTTCTTTAACCCAATCGATATTCGATAACCCGTCATAACTTATTCTCCAGTTCGGGAGGATGCTCAGGAGCGACAGGAATGGATTGGTATCAACCGTTTTGACATTTTGTCCTGAATAAGCAGCAAAGAATGCAGGAATCAGTACATCCGACGAGTTCAGGTTATAAGCCCCGTTATTTGAATTGTAAGCTGTATTTGCAATCGCAGTTCCTTTGAGGAAGCCTGCATTGGGATACGTTGTTCCTTCATATTTTGCATTCAACCTGTCGGCAATAATTTGCCTGTTTGACAAGAATGTATTAAAAAGTGAAGAGTTATAGTTCTGGAGTGCGCTGCCGGTTGGTGTAAAAGATGTTGCCAACGCTATCATTGTAATATTATAACTTCCGGTAAAGGTTTTCGGCATTCCATCGAACATATAATTAATGGTTGTATTGGAAGCCATATACCGTGTTGCACTTAAATCGATTTTAAATCCCGGTATAGGTTCAAGGGATGCTTTTAAATCAAGATTGGATGTAAAGGCTGTCGTGGCAGGATTCACAATAGAGTCGCTTTTAAACAGCCAGCCATTGCTCATCGCCCGTTCAATGGTATTTGCATCAGTGATTCCAAACGTAAAAGCATAACCCGGGGCATTCTGTCCGCTGCTTGTCTTATCCTGGCCCAGAAAACCTGTTCCGGGTAAGAATCCGGGGAGTACCATACTGTTCGATTCACGATAGGTAAAAGAAGCCCGGCGAAGCATCATAAATGTACGTGCAACAAAATCAACAGTATTTTTGAGAGGACTTTCCGGAAGCGATGTATCGATAGTGGTAAAGCTCAATTGAACACTGTCGGCATTAACTAAAGGTGTAATTTCAACAGTAGTTGTGTTTTTTGTTTTATACGACACGGGCATTATCTTCCCATTCTTATCTATGGCTGTAAATTTAAGCTTATCACTTCCGAGCCTGTGATTGATGGTCAGAACCTTATTTTTTTCGAGTTTCACACGTTGGGTATAGGTCTTCGCCTGAAATTTAGGTTTTTTCAACGTAGGCTGTGGTCCGAACTTGTGGTTTACTTCTTTCAGATATTTTGATTTATTGTAGAGCGATTCAAAATTAAATTGCCCATCCACCTGCCAGGCGCCCATTGTGGAGGCAACATTTCCGGGCTGAGCGCCTCCTCCCTGAATAATTGCCATTTTATTCCAGTTGTAGGTTGAATTATACGAAGCATTCCCGAGAACCCAATCGAAAAGTGGAATTTTATTAATTGGCAGATTCCAGGTAGCCGAAAAAACCTGTTGATAAGTGTACGGTGTTCCCAGTTTTTTAATATTCGACCATACAGAATCCCTCCAAGCCTCATAATATTGTTTCCCGATTTCAGGGGTCAGGTTCGGTTCGGCAATATTTGAATTCATGACAGTCTGAAAACTGAATTTGATAGCTTTTGTCAAATCATATTTTAAATCAAACTGGTTGTTCCACATAAAGTTTTTACTGGAAGTCAGGTTTAAACTGTTGTCGACACCAGGATCTGATGGCGTAAGACTTAAATCACGTAATTTAACCTGTGAATACTGACGGTCCAGATTACTTAAGAAACTAAATGATGAAGGCAAATAATTAAAATTAAAATCCTTGATAATTTTAAATACCGGACTGTCCAGTGCCTTCAACGTCTTAAAAGGTTCAAAAGGTTTCGGATTAAACGCAAAGTTGTAATTCACTGCCGCACGTTCTTCTTTCACCAGATTTTGTTCTACATCGGGGTCATGCTCATTTGTTTCGTTATAGACATAGGTAAAAGCAACATTTGCAGGATCATAAAACTGGGGCTTCTTGCTTTTTATATTTACTTTGGCACCTGTTATATTAAAACTTTTCGTTGTATTCACAGTTTGTGACAAAAGATTTAACGAATCCCGTTGCGCCTGGCTATTTGTATTGTTCAATGCTGTCGAAAGCAGGATGTCCTGGTCCAGCGGATTGTATTTCGGTGTAGTCGTTTGATTGGAATAAGAGAAATAAGCAGGGATCTTTAACTTCAATGCCTCCGGCAGAAAACGGCCTAATTCCAACGAAGTGGAGAAATTCATTTGATACAAATTATCCAGCCGCCTTGTCATGACATCACTTTCAATACCGCCGTATCCTGCTGTTTGAATTTGTCCCGATAAATTTACACTACCAATATCGGATAATCCCACAGCCAGATTTCCCATAGCGGCCCAGCCACCTGATTCATCATACTGGGACATGCGTAATTCATCTGCCCAGATTTCTCCCGATTTAACAGAGCCACTGGCATTTCGAACACCGATCATGATATTTTCTACATCCGAAATGGATGGATTTCCAACTATGGTTATTTTATTCAATGGTTTTTCCGGATCGTAAACTACATAAGGAGTCACATCGGATACATTCGATGAACTTATTTGTTTAGCCAGATTTCGTTTCATTTTAGCATCAGTAAGTGCAGTAAATGGAAAATCAAACGTGTTTTCGGGATACCATACTATTTGCTGGTCACTAAGTTTTGTTCCAAGATAAATACCTGCAGGAGTTAACCGCATTGGAATTTCATATTCGTAATAATTACTTATCATATCCGATCCAATCCGGATAAAGCATGTCAGATCATAATCACTTAAACTACGGGTATCAGCTATCATTTTTTCGGCATGAACAAACATTTGCAACCGTTTATACTGACGCATGTCATAGGTAGTTGCCTTATATACCGCACGTGCGTCTGACGGTGCCAGGTTTGTCACACGTAAATCCATCGATTGCTCGTTTTCAAGCAACAACTGAGGTTGTCCGGGATCGGTTTCCCGTGTAATTCCGGGAGGTAAAACATAATTAACCGGCGATTTACTGGCATTTTCTTCAATATTCACAGCCTGTATATCCAGCGTTGCATTCGTAGTTGGATTGACGTTTCTCGGATTGAGAGGTTGATCGTATGAACGCCATTCACCACGCACCAGATCAAGTGTTGCAAGCCTTAAATGCGCTGTATTGGCAAAGTTGGTCATGAACATCCTCATAAAACGTATGGATTTAAAATCATTGATGCCACCGATTGCTTCCGGATTTGCACGAATCGGAATTTTGAACTGATACCAGGTAACAGCTTCAGTCTTACCATTTTTCAGCTCTACATTTGAAGTGATGGCATCGGTAATAAAATTCGATCCAACTGCCATTAAGCTTTTATCAATGCTCACCTTATACTGGTAATACTTTTCATACTCATTCATCGTATTATCTCCGTTAATATCTTCCCCATCAGGGAGTGAAGTGGCAGAAGTAGCGTATGATTCAGTGACATTGCTCGCGTCCGGAGAATTACCTTCCACTCCGTTATAATGCTTATAACGGGTCAAAATATCCAGTTGCTGCTTATCGTAATCCGAGCCACGGTAAAAATGGTAATTATCGCCCGCAGGGTCATTCAACGGAGATAAAGGGTCAGCCTTCATTTTGGATATTTCGTCCGGTGACAGTTTCGAATTCAGCTGATCGATATAATTTTTATAAGTTGGAAAAACAAGCTCTTCAGCAGTTGATAAACCATCTAACCCTACATCCTGATTTATCCGGGCCCCCGGTGAATTATCAAATGCATTGACTGAAGACTGTGTATTTGGGACGCGTCCCCAAACAGTCGTATCGGTTTTTGATATATCGCCATCAATTGGCAAACCCGATTCATACGATTTTTTACCATCTTTCAGAATATCTTCACTTACATCTCCAAGATTAAAGTACAAATCTCCTTTTTGATCAGCTGCCATTCCACCATCAACATAAGGATCCATCATCCAGAATTCAATGTATTCAATGTTGGCAACATCAAAATCAGTGGCATCCATTTTACGCATGATCCCACCCCAACGTTTGGTAGGATTAGATAATGTACCGTCCGGATTCATGCCATTCGCATCCAGATTATAGGGTCCCCGTTCTGTCGGATAAAAGGACAAATTCATAATTGTCATTCTGGATGTTTGGGTAGCCAATGTCTGTTTATCCGGAAAAATTTCAGGAATCATTACATCACGCGTGATATTATTGGATTGGGCATCCAGGTTATTGCGGATATAATCAGGGTTATCCTGTGTATCGCTGTTGTTAAACAACGGATCAATATTGTACCACGCTAATAATGCCCTGTTTTTACCATAATCGACATTATCGCTTAGTGCTGCTTCAGGGAACAATGCATCGGCAGCACTATTGTAGGGTGTACTTGCCAGATACCAGTTTGCAGGATAATGAATATCAATCGAAGTTTGAGTCGACTCAAAATCATCTATATATGCTGTTCCGGAGGCTCCCACAATATCCGAGTGACCGGGAACCAGCTGTGCAAATTCTGCATTTACTGCAATTGTTGAAGGTTTTGTTGCATTTACAAAAGGAATTTTATTCAACACATTGGTCAATAATTGCGATTCTGAACGCCAGGAGGTATTCATTCCCCAAATGGTATTCGAAATCGGTTCATTTCCTGTGTTTACTTTTGTTGTTAACGGCAACTCTGAAAGGTGCATAATCGTACCTCCCAGACTGAAATCTTTATTGAATTTATATTCTAAATGAGTGCCCACCAATGTCTTTCGTTGCATATTAAACAAGGATTGGTTTTCAAGTTTTACATCAATATTGGCTCCCGATTGAATTATAGCGGTATTGATGATGGTCACTGTTCCCATTGTATAATCGACAGTGTAGTCTGTATTTTCTACCAGGGTCACTCCTCCTGCCGTTACGGTAACCGAACCCCTTGGCACATTCATGGCATTCAATTTAATTTCAGACCCTGATGAACCTTTATAGACTCCAACCAAATGAAATTTATTCTTTTGACTGAATTGTTGGGCTGCTACCAGCGTTGAATCATACAGTTCCTGATAGATATATTTATTGGCAATATTATCATTTCCGATGACCTTTCGCAGATGGCTTCCGAAAGGTTCGAGTAAAGGAATAATAACAAGTCCTGAAGCTGATTGAACAGTATATCCTTCTATATAATCAAATTTTCCATCCGGATTGGGTGCGTTTTTTTGATCAAGGTTATCAAGATTCATTACCCGAAGCAACAATTTATTCTTGATGTTTCCTTCAGTAAGATACTGCATATCGGTTCCGATTGAATCATTACGGTAGACAACGTTTAATATAAACTTATCCTGTTGCATCGAAAGCGTACCTAAATTGTAGACATTTTTCATCATTAAATCCCATGACTTCAATTTTGGAGATTCCGATGTACTTTTCAATAATTTAAGAATCAACGCATTAGGAGTCACAGTTTGGTCGGTAGAAGTCCCAATTTGGTCAGTGGAAAATTCACCCACCTGATATACATTTCCATTTTGGGTATATTCGTAGGCAACAGCCAGAACTTCATCCGGATTTAAAGCTGTACGCAAGGAGATGTATCCCAGGTTTGCACTGTAAGTGTATTCGGATGGATCGAGCTTTCGGGCACTTTCGATTTTTTCATAATCCTCGCCCCCGATGAAACCCTGGCCGGTATAAGCTGATAAAATTGAATTGGTCTGTTGAATGTCACGTATACCAGGGATTACGGAGATTACCCCATAAAGGTTATTGGCACTATTAACAGGTAATTTATTTGCCGGATTAGCAGGATGCCATAAAAGTTTGTTATCGATGCTGTCGGTTTCCGCCAAATCCATAAAAGCCACTACATTCCTGGCCTGGTCATACACTCCACGTTTATTGGTAACCCAAGCTTCTATCCTGTTAATCGTTATTCCTGATGAAATATAAGGGAGTTTACTTACATTATTTTCATAGGTATTTCTGAAATAATGACTTAAAAAGAAATGCTTGTTCTGATCGTAATTATTGATGGGGATGTCAAATTTAGTAGTTTGTGCACCTCCCTGTGAACTTACAGTCTGGGTTTGTGATTCCTGTTGCGATGCCAGTGCAACTACATTCAGTTTCCCGAACTGTAATTCTGCTTTAACACCAAATAAGGCTGTGCTACCGGTAATCAGTGAACTGTTAAGCGGCATACTGACGTTTCCCGCTTCGATATTTTTAATAATGTCATCTTCTTTCCCTTTATAGTCCAGTTTGACCATCTTCTGATCAAAATCGAAACTTGACTCAGTGTTGTAGTTTAATCCGAAATTTACTTTATCTCCCACACTTCCGGTTACGTTCATTTGAATCTTTTCATTGAAATCAAAGATATTTGAAGTCCGCATCCGCTCGGTTAAAGCCGGATTATCAACCGTGTTACCTTTGAATCCAAAGATTAACTCAGCCGAACCCTGCGTTTTAATTTGAACACCGCCGGGACCAAATACTTTATCGGCCGGTCCGATATTGAATTTCATATCCGATATGGAGTACTTGTCTTCGTTATTAACAGTTACTTTTGAGTTTTTTTCTTTCCAGTAACTTTCCATATCATTCTTTTCGGAATATTTCAGGTATTCCTGCCCTGTCATTAAGAAAGGTGTTGCAATTTCATTGTCACCGACGAAAGTCCGCAGGATATAATTTCCTGATTTCATGTCATATTCTACTACCGATCTGACATTATCAGGCTTGGGAGCATCCATAGGATAGTTGGTATTCAGGTCATCATAAGTATCCTGTTTATACTTTTTAATGGGAAATTTAGGGATGTTGTTTTTGGTAGAATCAGCAGGAGGTGTAGCAGGTTCGGATGGTTGAATCTCTCCTGTATAATGTTCACCACTGGCTGTTACAAAAGCGTAAGCCGAGCTGAGTGCAATACCGCAGAAAAGTATGATTGCGAATGTTTTATTTGTAAAAATCATAAATAATTTTTGCTTCTGAAAAGTAAAATTGACTAAGGTTGAATTGTGAATTCATTAGGTTTGATGAAACAATCAGAATTTAATATTAATTACATCATTTTTAAGGCGATTTTAATCAATTGTTCTACTTTAAGAGCAGGCTGTTCAAGCAAAATACGTTCAACTGTTTTTTGTGATACTGCGGAAGCAAAACCAAGCATTATTAAAGCGGAGATAGCTTCTTCTTTTTCTTCCGAATTTTTGTTCGAAGCCATTCCGGGCATATTCATCCCGCCGGTACCCTTTACAATTTTATCTTTTAAATCGACAATGATACGTTGTGCTGTTTTTGTACCGATTCCCTTTATGGCATTTAATGCCACAACATTTCCGGAGGCGATCATCTCCTGTATCTCAAGTGCAGAATAGGATGACATAATCATCCGGGCAGTATTGGCTCCAATACCCGAAACCGAAATTAGCAATAAAAACAATTGGCGTTCACTCTGATAACGGAAACCATAAAGGACATGTGCATCTTCACGAATTGATTCGTAAACGAATAGCTTTGCATTTTTTTGTTCCCCTAAAAATGAGAAAGTTGGTAAAGTGATGTGTACAAAATATCCGATTCCGGTTGTTTCAAGCACTACGTAAGCAGGTGTCAGTTCGGTTATTTCACCTTTTATATAGTCAATCATTCAATTAAAGTTGTTGGTTTTATTTTCTTAATTTTAACTTGCAAATATACTCAATTTTTATGTCAGGCCAAAATGATAAGGGCAAACAATTAAAACTTTATAGTTCGTAAAATCAATAACGATTTATTTAAAATAATAGTACAATTGAAATGGTTAAAACTGAAAATACTACAATAAAAAGATAAATTGCCACGAAAACAGGAATGAGAAATGAGAAATGAGGAATGAGAAAAGAAGTATAAAGTAGTCGGTAGTCGGTAGTGGGTAGTGGGTAGTGGGTAGTGGGTAGTGGGTAGTAGAAGTGTAAACAAATTTCAGGATTTACACTTCATTGAAAATAATATCCTGAAAATAATATCATGGAAATAATATCATGAAATAATATCTCTTAAAATATATCTCTTAAAACAATATCAATGAAAATAATATCATGAAATAATATCTCTTAAAATATATCTCTGAAAACAATATCAATGAAAATAATATCATGAAATAATATCATGAAATAATATCATTGAAAATAATATCATGAAATAATATCATTGAAAATAATATCATGAAATAATATCATTGAAAATAATATCATGAAATAATATCATTGAAAATAATATCATGAAATAATATCTTTTAAAATAATATCATTGAAAATAATATCAACATTGTTTAACTCAAATTAAACCGTGAATAAACAATTTATCAAAATTCTTGTTATAAAACAACAGATATAAAGTTAAT
>Ga0302191_10000257_pt1 | contig 33024 bp, 36 predicted proteins | sample II_Bog_E3_1_FD_198775 | JGI IMG/M metagenome (GOLD analysis project Ga0302191, IMG submission 198775) | Peat permafrost microbial communities from Stordalen Mire near Abisko, Sweden - II_Bog_E3_1 | ecosystem: Environmental > Terrestrial > Soil > Wetlands > Peat | place: Sweden: Abisko...
AGTAGGAGAACCAGTCGTTGATTGGGATGGAGAACTAGTTGGTAAATTAGTTACAGGAGAACCAGTAGGAGAACCAGTCGTTGATTGGGATGGAGAACTAGTTGGTAAATTGGTTACAGGAGAACTAGTTGGTAAATTGGTTACAGGAGAACCAGTAGGAGAACCAGTCGTTGATTGGGATGGAGAACTAGTTGGTAAATTGGTTACAGGAGAACCAGTAGGAGAACCAGTCGTTGATTGGGATGGAGAACTAGTGGGAGATGAACTAGATGGTCGCACAGTTACTGTTTGAGTTGGACTGGCAGTGGGTAAATTAGCAGGAGCAGCAGTCACTGAAGTAACAGTCGTCGTTGGACTGGCAGTGGGTAAATTAGTAGGAGCAGCAGTCACTGAAGTAACAGTCGTCGTTGGAGTAGCAGTGGGTAAATTAGTAGGAGTAACAGTCACTGGAGTAACAGTCGTCGTTGGAGTAGCAGTGGGTAAATTAGTAGGAGTAACAGTCACTGGAGTAACAGTCATCGTTGGACTAGCAGTTGCCGTTATTGGACAATGTGTTCCCCATGGCGATTCGTCTACTGTTTGATCAATACGACTACATCCGTTGATTCCCCAAACGCACTGTTGAGGAAATCTTGCACATAAACTATATTGTTTAAAATTACATGAATCATAACATATACAATCACCCTGTGTATATAAGGATAACCTAACATTATTTTCATCGTACACCGTACCATAATAACTACCAGTATATTTCATCAAGACACCATATGTCCTATTGCATCCTTTAATTAAGATTTGACAATCACTTTCCACCATGTTTGCGGAGGTACGACAAAAATCAATTGAAAACGGAGTAGCGATTGCGACATTTATTATAATAATTATAACGAGAAATAGAATCATTTTAAATCTTCTAATAGTGATTCAATTCCACAACTATTGAATCCTTTAAATATGTGATGTGTTTCACTGCCAAATCGATCTTCACTACAATCAATATATCCTAATTTTAACCATTCATATCGATTTTCTACAATATTAATTGTTCCATTATGATTTAAATAAGTACAATTTTTAAGGGTAAGGGAATGATCAATAATCTTTGGATTTGTAATATGAAAATCACCTTCATTTACATATATCATACGAATATGGGCATTAAAATTTGGTGCGACAACACCAAAATGTCCTTCCATCCTTGTAATTACTTTCATATAATTAAATAAATCCTTTACTTGTTCTTCTTGACTGGTCCATTCACACCATGGTTTAGATATATGTACTCCTCGAATTACTGGACGATATTTTCTATCATATTGAGGAAATTGACAATTTTCCCATAGATTTACATCTACATCATGTTTCTCTTTTTCATTACCATTCTCATCAAACCAAATTGTTCCAAATAAACCAATAAGAAAAACAATAAATGATATCGCTTCACCCCAAAATGACTTCATTTTGTGAATTGATACGAAGCGTTAAGGTTTTTCATTGTGGAGAATCCGTTTTTTCATTGTGGAGAATCCGTTTTTTTCATTGTGGAGAATCCGTGTCCCTCACAAAAACAATCATGCAAATCTTCGTCAAGACTTTAACTGGAAAAACAATTACTTTGGATGTTGAACCGTCTGATTCAATTGAAAATGTTAAAGCAAAAATTCAAGATAAAGAAGGTATTCCACCTGATCAACAACGTTTAATTTTTGCTGGAAAACAATTAGAAGACGGAAGATCATTAAGTGATTATAATATTCAAAAAGAATCTACTTTACATTTAGTTCTTCGTTTAAGAGGAGGTAATGCAGTACTAGTGGAAGAAGGCACAACACAACAAGACAACACACCACCATGTCCATGTCCAACATTGATGAATTTTCTACATCATATCGTGTGCGATGGTGATGACATGAAATTTAGTGGACTTATTCGATTATTAGCATACAAGGTACAATATCCAAATAAACCACTACCAGTCAAAATTATTGTTAAAGGTGATAATAAAGAAGTAAAGGATGGATTATTACATTTATTAGATGCCCTCTATGATGGAATTGATTTTAAAGATGATATCGTATTCGAATAGAGTTGTTTTTATTTTTAAATGTAAAGAACCGATCGCCCACGTCAGAGAGTGTTCCAAATACCGCTTCAAAATCGGATGGGAACCAAATCACGTCACGTCACGTCAGAGAGTGTGCACGCTATCCACGTCACGTCAGAGAGTGTGCACGCTATTCACTAATTCACGATGGATAAATGGTTCTTAGAATTAACTGTTGGATATTCAATCCTATTCTTAGGTTTTGGATGTAAAGATGAAATTATTCATTTATTTTCAAAATATTTAATGAATCAATGTGGTATGATGGTATGTACGTTTAACGATCAGGACAACAAGGGAGCGATTGCGTTCGTTGATTTTTTAGATCGTATTTTAATTTTGGTGTTTAGATTACCCGCAGTTGAACGCAAGCGTCGTAAAAATGTCATGTATAGATGCCAAAGGATTATTGAATTGCTTATCAGCAGTAAAAAAAGAATTTGTATTGTGATTAATAATTTAAATGGCAAGACCATACGACGATATCAGGATGAACTCATTTTATTAGCAAATTGTCCAAATATTTATTTTATTGCTACCGTTGATAGTGATATTAATCCTTGTATTGATTTTATTACTCATAATATCAGTACTGGTCTTGAATATGTATTTCCACCAAATACATCAGATGTTGAATGGATCCATCGAGCAATGCCAGTAATTGATACACCCCACACAGACCATGCTGATGTACTTATATTAGAAAAGCTTCTTCGTGATAATCTAGGCGTTGATGATTATTGTTATAAAGTATTTGTAACGTATGGATTATTTAAATGGATGGGAATCAATGCAATATGTGATTGTAAAACACCAAAAGAAATTTACATTCGTCTGAGATATCTATATTTAGTTGAAGGAATAGATGCACCATTGATTTTAACAATTCCTGGTGTGCTTGATTTTGTTTTATTTTGTGCAGAATTAATGAATGGCGATGGAGTAAAATATGTGTTATTAAATGGATTTAATTGTCATAAAAAGGATTATCTCTTCAAGAAGGTTGGTTTTTGTGAACCGCAAACACAATTAATGATCATTGGAAAAGCAATTGAATATGGAGTATGGAATTCAACATATGAACCAATTACAGGATTATCTGTTGCTAAACTGATATTATATTCAATTAATGAATGTCAATTTACTGGACAACCAATTGATAAAACAAATGTCATTCGTGATCGTTTTAATTTAACACATCAATCTGCCGTAATGCAAGCATTCACGAGAACGAACGACGACGACGAGTACGGAATCTTAACAAGTGTAATGAAAGACAATCTTGAACATGCAAAGGTAATATTTATGTACCTAAAAAATGAAATGAAACCAAATATGATGAATTTATTTCATTATCATGCAATTATGTATGGTACAGAAAAGGAAGGAGAATGTGTGATGTTGAATTCAATCTTTAAACATGTTGGTTTGTTTAAAGAAAACAAAAATGGAAGATTAAAAAGAAGTCGTTATTTTGATGACAACAAAGATGGAAGATTAAAAAGAAGTCGTTATTTTGATGACGATGAAGAAAAGAATAATGGTGATGCAATTACTTTTTTATTATCTATATAAATAATTTTTTTTTGTTTGTGTTAAGTGCTCGTTGTTGTGGAGTTGTTTGTCTTGTAGCAATTGATCATCCCTTCACTACGACTAGAACAATAACCTTCTTTCACATTATTATTATTATTATTATCATTAGTAAATAATTCTTCCCATGTGTTGAGTGAGTGGGAGTGAGTAAGTGTATGCTGCGTTATTGTTCTAGCGCCTCGTATACAAGTCCCAAAATATTTGTGATTCTCGAGTCAAACCAGACTTGGTCCTGGCGGTTACCCTTAGCGCATCTTACCTGGGTCGGGTCTTCATTTTTGACCAACAATCACAAATATTTTGGGACTTGTATACGAGGCGATAGAACAATATCGCATCATACACTTACTCAAACATGGTTGCATGGACTTTAGTTTGTGCTAATGTAACTAAATGTTGTTTTATTGATCGATTCACTGGAAAATGTCGATATAAATCAACAGATGAATTAAGTGAATTAATTGATAAAAGATGGAATGAATTAGGGGATAGTGTATGCAATAGCGACAGCAGTGATGATGATACTAGTAGTAGTAGTAGTACTGAAGATGAACCAATTTGTTATTGTATTTTAAAGGGTGAAAATAGTTCATATTCATTCGTAGCTGGGGGTAGGTTATATTGCTCTGCGGAAGTTGTATTTGAATATAGGAGTAAAGCAGCGTTTATTACAACAGTGATGAACTGTTTTGAGTAGTCACACGACACAAATCATGACGTCACAACATCGAGTAGTGATAGGAATATTTGTATCTCAAAGAGATGTATTTTCATTTGCATTTAAAGATATCAATACAAATGAAATTATCATATTAAAATCTATATTTAAACCAATTTTTTTTGTTCTTCAATACACGATTACAATTCATAATACTACTAGTCTTATTGAACGAATAGATTGCAGAAGACCAATAGAATGGTCAAATGAATTATGTGTTCGATTATTTGGATTTAATATAAATGAGGATGAGGATTATGATGAATTCTTTGATCGACAAATTGCTGATAATGGAATGAGAGGAACAACATTAGCTCAAATTTGGTTAAGATTAGATATGATTATTATTCTTGCTGATGTATTTAATATTCATACATTAGAAAATGAAATTGAATTTATATGTAATTTAATAGATAAAAATGAATCTATTTGCGAGATTGTGACAACACATCAACATCGGGATATTCCATTGTCTCATGATACAATTCGATTTTTGGGGGAATCAAAATTATCTGAAGCCATCTATATCACGGAAGAAATTAAATTTGCAATGAAAATCACACAATCTCATATGGTTGATGGATCCCGGTTAATGAGAATAGAAGAAAGACCAGTAGATGATATAGTATTTCAAGAATTAATTGATGATGGAATATTAACAATGGATAACGGAACGGATAACGGAACGGATAACGGAACGGGTGGCGGAACGGATAACGGAACGATGATTGGAATGACTCCAACTAATGGTGATGGTGGTCTACTCACGAAATATGAACCATGTGACGTATACGTACAGCGTAATATGAAATGGACCGGAGGAGGAGGAGGGACACGTATGCCTGCATTTGAAAAATTAAATGAAAAATTACAATTTTCACATCGAATGTATTTAGAATATGGTGCAATACATACATCATTAAAAGCAATATTGGATAAATTACCAGATGTTCAACGACTATTATTTATTTGTGAAGAAAGACGTAATTTATTTTATGAATTTGTGGAATATACATCATCACATACGTTAATTGATCGAAATACTGGAGAGTTATGTTTTTATCGTGATAATTGTATATGGATTCCAAAACAAAAAAAATATCATAAAGGAACTGCGTATGAACATTATTTACCATTACAAACATGTACTCTAACAGATCTACCACGTATTGCAAATCAAATTAATGATCATTTAGATATGGTAATTTTATTAACAAATCAATATGGACAACCAATACCAAATCGTTTTGTTCAATGGATTGATTATTTATGTGGGAGAAAGGTTAAATTATGCTATTGTAATAAATCAAGCGAATGATGCGATCACGAGGACGAGGACGACACGGGAACGAGGACGAGGACGACACGGGAACGAGGACGACACGATGACGACGAGGATCAAACTGGTTTAGGATATTTCAATATACGTTCTAATCGTTCATAACAATCAACAGCATCATCACGATTTTCAAATTTTAAATTTAATAATTTACCAGCATTAAAAAATGTGTTGGTTAAACTAATTCCATGATAAATTAAATTAAAACTTGGTGCTTCTCTACAATTTTTAGCTATTTTTAATTCCCCATAATCACCAATCTTATAATCTTTTTCATCAATAAATTTCCATATATTTTTTTTATATATCATTCTATCACGATTAAATGGACGATGATTATTAGAAGCAAAAAGAGCTAAGATTGCTGGTCGATTATCCAATAATAATTGTTTCATATATGTTAAATCATCTTTATTTCTTTTCTTTATTCTATCATTATCTTCATCATCCTCGTCACGATAACCAAATATGATTTCAAATTCATTTTTAACCCATCCATTAATTGATCTTACCTGTACTTGAGAAATAAAATTAATTAATACATCCAATGGTAGATCGTCAATTAATGCAAACCAAGCATTCTTTGAAATTTCATCAAAAAAAACCATTGTGTGACGGGTCGGTCACACTCATGGATGAAATCATACAAAAGATTATAGATAAAATTATTATTACGACTAACAATGGTGATTATAAAATTAATAACAACAATAACACAACAACGCTGTTAACCCTAGTGATTAAACAATTACCAGATGATGTTTTTTGGTATAAATTTATACCATTATTTTCATTGTCTGATCAAGAAATACTTTTAAAAATAAAAGAACCAACTGATTAGGTCGTCACTGATTGGGTCGTCACAGAACTCTCTTTTTTAATAATGGTGGAATGGTTGATGGTTTTGAGGACGACAACGGTTTTACGGATGGTTTTACCAATGACAATGGTTTTACCGGTGACAGCATCGGTTTTACCACTGACGACAATGGTTTTACCACTGACGACAATGGTTTTACCACTGACGACAATGGTTTTACAGGGGGAGAGGACGACACCAGTGGTTTTACTAATTTCATCAATGATGGTGGTGGTGGAACCTTTGATTTGATGATATCTAAATTAATTTCATCTATAATCGTATCAATAAAAACATCATTTTTCATTTCTTTTCGATTCACATCAGTAAATCCTGGAATCGTTATTTTATATTCAATTAATATCTTTATATTTCTTTCCTTATGACGTTTTAATCGTTCATGATTTTCTTTTGACCAAATTTTACATTCTTCAATATATTTATCACATTCCTGTTTTTTCTTATCAATTTTATTTTGTCTTAAGGATACGGAAACAATTTGATTTTGAAGTTGTGTAATCATTCCATTTGCAGTAGATACTACATCTTTTTCATCCTTAAATTCCTCAGCCATTTTTTGATATTTTTGTAATTTAAAATCTAAATCAATCTCTTGTTTATGTATGACATGTAATTCTGCAAGTTCTTTTGATAATGCAATTCTTCTATCTCTTCTTTGATGGCACTCGTGTAAGATTGTGTTGCATTCTCGTTCAATTTGAGCGTGTTCATCGAGTAAATATTCATCCCGTCGTTGCCATAAGGATATGTGATGAGAATCCTTTGGATATTCAATCAATCGTGCCATATTATCGCAAATCTGTTTTCTTAACTCAATCATTTTTTGTGTGTCCTCACAAATTAAATAATGTTTTGACGGGCGGCGCACACTACCACCATGTCGCTAAATGAATGTTTATTTGTAAACAATCAGAAACAATATGAATTTGGATTGATTGGAGATCATAAAGTATTGGTCATTGAAATTGATAAAAGAATTTTATTAAAAAAACAACAATCCTTATCTGATTTTCATCAACATTATGATTTATTATCCTCCTTAGAATGTAAACAAAATCCATTAAAAATGATCCGAATGATGTATGCTATTCAAACTCTAGTTTCACATCCAGAATATTGTTTACCATCATCCATAGTGAATGCTCAAGCAGAACAAGATTATCTTATATGTAATGGAGATGATGGTGAAAATGGAAAGAAAAAACGAAAAAAACCAGTACCAGTGCCTGCACCAAATCAACTTAATTTTGGATCAAATTTTTTATATGATGAGAGTGGAGAATTAAGATTTGAACAATACGTGGAAGTAATAAAAAATGAAGATGGTGATGCACTTGGATGGAGAATATGGTATATGATTAGGGATCAAAATGTTGATATGGATTTAGGAATACAAAGAGTAATCGCTAGCAATGCTAAATATATCAATGAACGTGAATATAGAGGATTAAGAGAAGATTCATTACGTCGTCAATTAATTAAATCTAAACAGGATTGGTTTTTAAATACGTTAAAATATTATGGTAATAATGATCAAACATTTAAAGATGGTATGTTATTTAGTAAACCATTAGCAGAAACTGATCATCAAGGATCAATATTTAATGTATTTGATTATAATCACACATTTAGTGAATCAAGCATATTTTATGAAACTGCCGGCCATAATTATATGAATAGAAATCATTATTTAAATCATGGATTTGTTGATGGTGCAATACGCGTAGATGTAAAGGAAAGAAATCCAAATTTATTTCATCATATGGTATTACTTGAAAATGAATTAACTAGAGAAAATGTTAATGGAACAATTGGTAGTATCCCATATAAAAGTGTACTTGAACAAGTTCATGAAAATACTATTATGAGTGAAAACCTACATTCAATTGGTTCAGATAATATCTTGGCTCAAATTAAACAAGCCAATCGACGTGAGATTAAAAAGATAAGAAAAGGATTAATTGATTATGAAAGAAAATTAAAAGAAAAAGAAACAATTACTGAAGAAGATAATGATTTACTTAATGTTAAAATAAAAGAAGTAAATGAAGCTATTCGTGATTGGAGAACACATCCAAAAACATTAAATCGATTGAGAACATTATTTGCTTCAGCTGAAAATATGAAGATTAATCCAGGTCATCAAGCAGTAATGTTTTGGAGAAATAAACAAATATCTGATCATAGAAGAGAAGCTACCGTGTGGACTGGAATGAAACCAAATACTCGTAAATTAGATACTAATTTTTCTTTTTTTACTAGTAAGATTACGAATGATGTATTTGTATTTGAAACGATTTATGGATGTAATTCCCTTCATCAGGAAATGATGTTTTCCCAAATATGGAGATTAGGTGCATTTGATATTAGAGAAGGAAAAATTAAAACACATCTCGTTTGGTCTGGTCCAGCACAAGCAGGTAAATCATTTATTCAAGGTAAGGTGTGTAAATGGAGTATTCCAGGTACATACATTGAAGTAGTAAGACAAACTCAAAATGCATATACTACGGATGTGAATCATAATGGACTATTATTAATATTAGATGAAATGGGCAATCAATTTTTTAATACGGATGATAAAACGGAAGGTGATTCAATTTTTAAAAGCATCTTAACAAATAAAAAATTAAAAACAGAAACATGTGAAATTGATCCAATTACTAAAAAAAGACATACTAAATATTATGAAGCTGAAATGGATATTCAATTAAATGGTTGTATGAATGCCGTGGCTGCGTCATTTGCCCCCCCAATGAGATCACGTTGTTTAATTTGGGATGTAGCACGTCATTTTAGAACTGGTCAGGATATGTCATTAAAGGGATGTGAATTAAATACAGATTATCGTGATCGAGAGGTAGAAACAGATGATCAATATGAAAATCAATTATTACAATGTCATGTTCAAGGGATTGATTTATGTATTCAAGCAGAATTCTTACCAGATGTGGATATGACTGCTGCTCTAATGCATAAATCAGGAATTAAATTATCATTAAATTCAAAGGGAAAGGTAGTTGAATATCGAAGAGAAAATCAAATTGAAAATCAAACTAGGAGTACTTGTTTATATGAAGTAGTTCATCGATTATTTTTTTCTGAATTAATTTTTCATCGAGATCCAGTCACTGGTGATTATCCAGAATTTAAACCAGAGATGTATTTAGAAGCCATACCATATTTATTTGCTACTGAACAACACACAATATTTGCTATTACATCAATGAAACATTTAATTATTGATTCAAATGCAGATATTATTGGTCAAGCAATATATGATTTATCCACAGATGGTGTTGGTGGAGTTTGTTATGATGATTTATCAGCAGATAAAAATGATGCATCACAACCAGATTATGATTATATTTTTATGAAAGTAAGTGAAAATGGTAATGATGCTGAAATTGGAAGAGAAGCTTTTATAAGGAATTCAGCAGCAACTAAAATATTAAATCATATTCGTACTCGTTATGGATTAGTAGTATTATATTCAAGTGTAGTATCGGTGTTAAATTGGATGTTGGAAGAATCATTGGAAGTACGACATTACGTAAGTGAACACGAACAAGATATGCAAGTAATGAGATTAAATTTATTAAAAATTAGACCACGTTCACTTAATCGTACTGGATTAGCAGTAAATCGAATGTTTGTAATGGGTTGTAAGACTAGAAATAGTGGTGGTAAAGATTTAATGCAAGATGCAATAGAAGATAATTTTACTATGCATACAGTACAACGACCACTTATTACTGGAGTTACCTATCGTGATACTCAACATGCTATGTATCCATTTTTATTGAAATCAATGCAATTTAAAAGTAATCCAAATAAACCAACTCGTGTACGTAATCTTAAATATCGTACCGCTGGATTTTCAAACATCGTACATCAACAACATCATCGACCAAATGAAGAACAGTGTAATTTTCTTGAAATTGACACAGATATCGATACGTATTGTTATGCAAGATTTGCTGAAAATAATGCATTACCAACATTACCATTAAATTTTCCAGTTGATCTTGGTACTCCTGGTGTTTGTACTACTCCGTATCCAGAATATTATATGAAAGAAAACGATAAAGAACGTGATTGGGCTATTGGTGCTGTACCGTTACCTAAACGACAACGAATGACTCCTACTACCACCACCACCACCACTACTACTACTACTACTCCTGCGATCACACGTAAATCAACAATGAGTATTGCTGCTATGTTTGATAATATGTCAACTATAGATCAACGCTAGTCTCACACTCGGGACGAGGGACAATGTTTTCAAATCCATGGTTAGAAGATCGTTGGCAAAAATGTTTAGTAGATTTTGAAGAAACATTTTGTTTACAGTTTACTCAAATAAGAGCAAGAACAATGATTCAATGTTCAAAGGATATGACAACAATCTTTATTGAAAATAAGCATGTGGTTCGTGAAACATGGGGTAGAACATTATTTAATAGCATTCATTTTTTTGAAGAATATGCTAGATTAGATTGTATGATATTTGATGATATAAACGAATATGTAAAGGGTGTATTGGACATTACAGAAGATATTTGGAATACACTAGAACATGTAAGTGAACCATTAAAATTAGAATGGAGATATCGCTGTAAAACAATTAGTTATATGAAAATAAATCAAACAGAACAAACTCATTTAATGTGGATTATGAATCATCGTTTTTATTGATACTTTTAATAATTTTCACTAAGAGTTGAATTGTAGAACGAATTGAACTAGCACATCGTTTCCAATCATTATGAAATAAAAATGTTTGAATCATTGATTTTTCTGTATTATTAATCATTAATACAATCTTAAATTCAGATAATATATTTTTAAATTTAGGAATTGAATCTATACCACCAATTGTTTTATCATATATTGTCTTCATTCGATCTTGTATCTTATCTGGACATGTTCCAAGTTTTGAAGTATCATCTAGTGTTGAATGATAAACAATTTTAGTCTTTGATTTAATTGAAGTATTAACCGTAAATAAACGTATGACATGATTAGGAAGAATAAGATCTTGTCCATCTTCAATTAAAAATGCTTTTGAAACAAGTGTACGATCGTCCAATAAATAAAAATATTTATGTCCATCAGTTTGATCTACTTTACATTCACTCCGATATTCTTCTTCTTCTTCGTCGTCTTCTTCTGGTGACATTTTTTGCTTTTTATCATTTCTTCCATCCACTGCACTTGTTCCGATCACGCCAGTCGTTCCATTCCCGATCACTGCACTGGTTCCGATCCCATTGGTAGTAGTAGTTGTCGCTGCACTGGTTCCATTCCCGATCACTGCACTGGTTCCATTCCCGATCACTTCACTGGTTCCGATCACATTGGTAGTAGGATATTTTTGAAATCTAGTAATGATGTCCAACATTCTAGCATTAGGATCTTTAACTAATTTCAGTACTTCATTTTTATTTATTTCAATTCGATGATTCATTTCTTGTTCTTCTTTTAGAATTTTTTGTCTTGCTCGTTCATCTATTTCACCACCTAGTTTTAATTTTAATTCTTCTAGTGTACATTCTTCTTTTGATATTGCTTCTTCTGCTATACCTAAAGCGAGTTTTTGTTTTAATATTGCTTCTTCTGCTATACCTAAAGCGTGTGTTTGTTTTAGTACTTCATCCTTTGCAATATATATTCTTTGTTGTTGGCATTCAATTTGTTCATTACTCTCATACATAATCTTTTTTAATTCATCCAAAACACGCTGATGATTTTCTTTTCTTGTTTGTAATTCAAGTGTATCATTTATAATTAATCTAAATATATCAACTGGGTCCATTCTTTTTTTGTGTCTTCACACACAACGTGACATGGTACTCGTCACGTTAGGGAGTCACGTCACGTTTTGTGTACTCACAAAAAAAAGAATGGACCCAATTGATGCTGCTACGTTACTTATGTGTGGTTTTCTTGGGGATTCATCTAAAGAAATGGATGAAAAATATTTAAATGAAAATGTAGATAAGAAAAATGAAATTAAACGATTAAAGGAAGAATTATTTAAATTAGAAACAGAACAATCAAATAGAGATATCATTCAAGAGAGAAGACAATACCATATAACAGTCAAAGAAATAATAAAGACATTTGTTCCTCAACCGTCGGTGCTGCCACCTAATACGACGGTGCTCGCACTGCCGACGGTGCTGCCACCTAATACGACGGCGACCCCCACAACGACGGCGACCCCCACAACGACTGAACCACCACCGACAACACCACCAGCATCGCCAGTACCAATACGATTGTCACCAATGAAATCGCCATCATTGTCGTTACTTGCTTCAATCATAGATCCAACTCCGCCTACTTCACCAGTAATACCACCACCCCCATCAAGATTTGAAATTAATTGTCCAGTTGGTGGTCCTCCATTATTATTATATACTGATTTAAGAAAATCAACCATTCATTATCATTCAAATTTATCATTTAAATTTGGTGATGTCTTACCACCAATAATAGATAAGTTAGATCGTGAAACTACTGGATTACGTGAAATAGCTGCACATTATATAATCGTTCTATATGATAATGATTGTTTATTGATGGAAGATATAAGAAGAAGAGATATTTATCATGGATATGACGGTATTAGAACAAAAATGTTGGATTATATCACGTCTAGACGTGTGCTATTACATCGAACTCCCTGGTAATGGTATTGTCGCTTCCACTCACAATAATAACATGGAAAAGGAAGGAAAGAAAAAAAAGAAAAAATTTCATTTATCGTTTAAGTTATTTTTATTTTTTTGGATTACAGTTGAAGTTGCATGTTCTTTAATATTATTGTTAATTTACCAGACAATTATTGCATCTTATTGTTCGTTTTTAATCACAATATTGTGGATATTATTAATCATAACAAACCCAGCTGAAAAGGATTGGTTACCATTCTTTATTTGTTCATCTCTTGGTTTAGTTTATTTTCAATCATTACTTTACTTAATATTATGGTATTTAATTACAGATTCAAACACATATTGTGGTGATTCTAGTTGTAGTTCAATTATAGATCAATCTATCATAGCATATAATCCAGCTGGTCAATATATTTTAGGAACACCATTTTATTCAACGTGTCCAACTCTTGGTTGTCGTTGGGCCGATGTAAACCTAGGTGTGACTTTAGGTTATCCAGCAATGTCAAATAATCCTGCATTAGCCAATACATCGGCACCATCTTGTGAGGGTGTTGGTTGTTTAGCTACAGATCGAATTCAAGATTATCCAAATCCAGGTCTTGGTTTACGTTTAGGTTACATACCCGGTGCAATCGATACAGATTTATCTGTTTGTCCAAATATTGATGCTTCAATATGGAATGGAATTACACACGGTCTTGGACAGCCAATATGTTCAGAATGTTCATATTATTTATATCAATATTATGGATTTCCAATTACTTCTGGTTGTCCACCATCAGAATCAGATGCCCTATGTTTTCTTTGTGTTGATATTTCAATTCGACAAACAGATTATATGAGAAATTCAACATTAGTTATTTGTATTTTTGAAATAATATGGTCAATCATATTAGTTATCGTTGCCGTAGCTCATGCGGTATACATACGGAAGGGGGCTAACGGTGGTGGTGTTCCGTTAGCGGTGGTGGTTGGGGGACGTCGTCGTCCATTACTGTCAAACCCACAATCTGTTTATTGACTGGTGTTACTCACTCTCACAAACAATGAAAAGAAAACGTGCATTTGATTCTTTAAGTGAATTAAAAAATTTAGAACGTAGTGCTTTAGTATGTGATTCAAAAATAAATGAATTTATTTTTCGTCATGGATATGTAATTCATTCTAATTTAAACATTAAACGATGGAATGGATGTGTGAATGAAATTGTATACCGTATTCGAGCAACTACTGATAATTTAATCTTAGAAATTGCATTACCAGAAGATTGGACTTCATCAGTTGAAAGAAAAACAAAATTATCACTTCAACACACCCTATCAGATGAACCATCTGGAACGATTGGTAAAGAATATATAGTAAAACAAATTCCTCAATTAACTGATGTGGAAAAACGAAGATTTATTTCATTTATTAATGATATTGTGAAGATTTTTGATATTAAAGAACAACCAATAATCAACCAAGATACACGTAATGAATTATTTGTAACAGTAAAGATTGATATGATATTATCGTCTGAAATTGATGATTTTATTCAAGTATGCCCAACAGTAGAATTTAAAATTTTAATCGATTCACAGATGATGTTGTGTATTATTTTTGAATATAAATTAATTTAATCATCAACGACAATCATCACCACCACCGTCCTCCTCACTGTCCTCATTGTCGTCGTCGTCGTCGTCGTCGTCGTCGTCGTCGTCGTCGTCGTCGTCGTCTTCACTTAAATATGTTTCCATTCCATCAATTAAATGATTCATTTCACGAATTAAATCTTGAATTGGCATTGTAATCATATTCTTTAATGAATGATAAATATTGACAAATACTTTTCTTCTAATATGATTACGTTCATTATGCATTAACATTGCTTGTTCTTTATGACTTAATCCACCATGAAATTGTGGTTCCTTTATATAACAATCTCTTTTTAAATTTTGTTTAATTACCTGAAGTGGTTCATAATGAGCTACCTTCATATTTTCATTACTAATTCTAGTAAACAGTGTCATTACATCAGTCATTTGTTTTGTGACCGTAACTCGTGGAGATGAAAATAATTACCGTAACGCTGATTAGCGAGTCACACTGTGCATATGAAAAACCTTCTGATTCATTCTATGAAGTGTGGTCAACAGATGGAAGAGTATATAGAATTGATGATGGAAAGATATATCCACCATTAGAATTAACTGGTGGACGTCGTATAGTTGACACGGGTGACATTGGACGATGTGTAGCCGTGAGTAATCCATGGTTAATCCTAAGATGGTTTGATGGAGTAGAAATTCAATGGCCAGTGTTACATATTCGTGATGTTGATCCAATATTAAGAATTAGAATGTATTGTATTCAACCAACAACACTTCATTGTAATAAACATGATCATATTATTCAAGGTGTTGGTGATATTAGTATATTTCAATCTACTAAATCAGGCAATCAAACGTTTATGTGTAATTCAGAAATGAAATGGATACCATCTCATATAATTGATCCAATTCATGAATGTTTATCTATCGTGATCGATGGACCCGTACCAGGAGATCGCGAACGTGTTGTACCAGGAGATCACAACCCGTCCGTTTATTGGAATGATAAATTACGTTCTATTTGGGATAATTATTTAGAACCAACAATGAAAAACGTTATATCAAATGGTGATCGACAATTAAATACATTAATTCCATTATCAGTTGCTATTGAAGGAATTCCATGTTCACATGATAGAGGTACGGCAAATACGTTTAAAATATGTAAAGGATTATCCTGTCAATCATTTTGGTATTTATCACCAGGAATAAGAATTGTTACGGATGAATGGATTCAATATCATTTAACAACAATATTAAGATTGCACGGATCAACGATCGATGAGTTTTGTAATGGCCCGATTGATCATATTGCATGTAATGATGCAATGAAATTAGCTACAATACATGTTACTACTTGGCCATTTATCTTAGATCGACGTTTTGGATATTCTACTGTGTCTGGTCAATTGGAACAATACGATATAGATAAATTTGATTGTTCAACAAAATTTGGTGGTGATTGTGAAGATGGTGCAATGTTTGTAGTTAAACTTATTCATTCCATTTTAGGTAGGGTAAGCGGACCATCATATGTTATGAAATTACGTTCATGTTATGCATTCTTAGGTATTCCAGTTGGTTTAAGTGGACAATCAAAGGGTGGAGATGCCACCGCAAATCATATGTATGGTGCAATGATACCATATCCATTATTTACTGGTTTAAACGTTAACGAGGATGAAATAAATAAAAAATTTAATATTAAAGGATCAAATCAAACCATAACATTAATTGAAACAACAATGATGACATCATTTCAATATAGTAATCATGAAACCGTATCAGATGTAAAACGAAATGCATTTAAATCCATTCACTCATTACATATTGATGATGATTGTTTATGGAATAATTATACTCTTCTTATGCCATTATCGTTTCAAAAAGAATATGGTTCATGGAGACATGAAAGAATGAATCGAATATTTACATTTTCTCATTGTTTATTTGATGATAAGACCGATAAAATTCAAGGAACGTTTGTAATTAATAATGGTAAGGGTGCATTAGCAAAGGATTTTTTTAATTCATCGTTTAAATTATCTCTTCCTCCAATACGAATGACACCTCGTGTGTTCAATGATGAAATGGAAATCATCAAAACATTTGAATGTCCAATTACTCCATTAGAACCAGTAGTAGACCCGATGGGCGGAGGAGGGACTGTTGGTGATCATATTAATGTATATTGTTGGAAAAGAAATGAAAATACACCATCTATAATTAATAAAATTAAAAAAAAATTAAGAATAAAATCAAATCCAACAATGTTTCCATATGGACATGGTGTAATGATTCAATTTAAGTTGACGACACAAGAATAGTCCCATTTTTAGCAAGATATTCTGTTTGAATTCCATCATTCACAAGATATTTGCATGGAACAACTCGTGGTAATTTTTGAATATACTTTACTTCTTCAACAATTTCATATGGTAATTTTGCTAATGATGTTTTTGAATGATATAATCTAGAATATTTCGTTTTATTACCAAAATATTGATAATGTATTGTTTTTGATCTACCACCACCACGACCACCACCACCACCACCACCACCACCACCACCGCCACCACCACCACCACCACCACCACCGCCACCGCCACCTCCTCCTCCTCCTCCGGCTGATTTCTTTTTGGGTTCGTCTTCTTCATCACCAGAAAACAATTCAATGAAGGCTTCTGGTTTCTTGACAATTACGGTTGCTTGTGTTTTATCAATTATCTCATTTTTCTTTAATTCTTGTACCCATCGTCGTTGATTAGTCCCACCTTCCCGTTTCCAGAGAAATCGAAACCATTGATTATGTTTATTTGGATTCCCTGATGATAATTCAAGTATTTTGACTGTCATTAAACTATTATTTAATTTATTAAACAAGTTAAAACTTGATTCTATTTCAACGACATTTTCGGAAGTATATTTTTCACAATCCATTATAAGATGTTACCGAAAACACCGTATTATCCCTTATTTGTGAAGAGAAAGGCTATCGGCACCAAAGGAGATGATCTGCTAGAACGATTACGCAGGATTACAATTCCTGAAATTACTCTCGATGCCGTACTAGAAGGCAGTAAGATAATCGATGGTGTTTGTGATAAGATATATTTAGCTGTTGTGGGATGTAAAATCTTGTATGATCAACTAGACGAAATCATTGATTGGGCGAATGATGGTGAGAAGGGTCCTCAAGGTTTGAAATGTTTTGTATTCACATATATTTTAAATGAATTACTTAATGAAAAACAATCAAAGATTGGAAAACTTTATTGTGATGAAATATCAACGAATGTGTTTCAACTCAGTTTTAGTCTTATTGAAGTAATGTTAAAAATATATGCAAATAGTGGTATTGGACATACGATTGATAATAAAGGAACAACATTTTGTCAACGAGTATTATCAAAGGGAGCAGGTAATTATTTATCAATATTAACAAAAAGAAATAAATATGGATCATTTATCCTATGTGAACCCAATTCAGAAGGACAGACTGGTATTCATACGTATCTGTCGTATGATATGCCACAAATTCAGAATAAATGGATTCAATCCTTATTATTAAGATCATATCGTACACATGACGATATGATTGATTGTAATGGGAAATCACTCCTGAATAAATTGGCGTCGGACGATGATAAAAAAAAATTGATTGAGGTGGTTACAATGATTGATGATAAGGATACAGATGACAATGATATTGACATTGCAAGGGTCGACGATGGCGATGACGAGGATCAAGAAGGAGAACACGAACTTGATCGTCGACGTAATGGTAATTTTCTTAGAATGAGAGATGAATATCAAAGTTTATTTACTAAATGTACTCAGGAAATCATTGATGGCCTCAATGAGGATGATTCGTTAAGCATCCCCAATCTTGTTACTAAAGAATTATTTAAAGATATTCACGATACATTGGAATCAACTGATGCACAAGAAATTGAAGATGTGATTAAATTAAGACTTTCATGTTTTGCTACTATCGGAAAATTTATTAATAATGGAATTGTGGACAAACAAGCACCAGGAGGCCCTATTAACAATGGATTCGTTAACACGATATTCAATAATGAGAAATTATTTAAAAAGCTTGATGGCGACGACGACAGCGACGGCGACAGTGAAGCAATGGAAGAAGAGGACGATTAATTAGTATCCATTAAATAATAATATAATGGAACAATGACGAGTATCATAAAATATACATATTTTATTGAACCAATAAATAAATTACTAATACCTCCAAATAATGTTCTTAATAATTCAAAATAAATATTATCTTCATCAGAGCTTGGTACGTCAATTAATCTTGATTGTGATAAAGTAAATATAAATAAAAATTTACCCCAAGGAGTATTTTCAGATTCTCTTAATATTACATACATCATAGCCGAAATTAACGATGGAACAATGATCGCAGAGATCATCGCACATAGATTACAGCCATCATATAATAATCTTGGTGCTTGAAATACTTTTGAATACATAAAAAAGAATATTGCGACCTGATAAAGATCCACAGTTAATTCCGAATAATACATTATTAGTCTATCTAACCAATCAATATTGAGTAATAGCGTACTCATAAACAATACGGATATTGGCGGGGATAATACAGAACGTAATCCTTCTGGACACCAACTTATATCTACTATATATAAACCAGCTATATAAGTAGTAAGTGGTAAAGTAATCATTTCATACCCAAATAAAGATGTTGATACAATACAATATAATGCAATCTTAATAAACCAAGCAATATTAATAATCCATGTATATAATCGTTTATCATTCACAATTACAAGATCTAATATGGGTCCACATAGAAATATTCCACATGAGGTTGCATACATCGTAGCATTTCTTGGATTTTCACAAAACCAATAGATACTATTTTTTTTTCTTTCTTGATATAGTGTTAACATTATTATGTGACTCGACAACGTGACTAGCCCGTGTGTGACTCGATCACAAAACCAATAGATAACATGACTAACTCGACAACGACAACGTGACTAGCCCGTGTGTGACTCGATCACAAAACCAATAGATTGTGATTTTTTTTTGAAAAAATTTAGTGCAACGTGACTAGCTCGATGACAACAATGACAAATGAGGACGTGGTGGATTCAGAATGTCCCAGATTGGGATGTATTTCCGCCGATACACCAGAATGGTTTAAACATTTTATTAAAACTCAATTTAAACCATTATATCTATTAGTTGACAGTATGGATGATACCATGTCCGAAATGAAAGAAATGATGGGGGAAATGAACGATACCATGTCTGAAAAGATGGATACACTGTCTGAAAAGATGGATGAAATGGACAATACTGTGTCTGAAAAGATGGATGAAATGGACAATACCAGGAAAAAGAATACCGGCTATACGTTACTCGATATTAGATCAGACATAAACGGTATAGCAAATGATATCGATGATCTGGCTGGGATGATCGCAGGAGTAAGAAAAAAACAACGTCGTACTGATAGAGAGTAAAGCAAGGACCACTGGTAACAAGGAGCACTGATAACAATGACCACTGGTATCATTGACCACTGGTATCATTGACCACTGGTATCATTGGCATTTCTTATTCTTATCATATACAATACCTAATTTCTAAAGGTTTTTCTTATCATATACAATACCTAATTTCATTTCACAATTCTCTAAACGTTTTTCAAATAATACATATGAATGTACATCACACACAAAGAAAAATAAACATATTAATCCGGCTAAAAAGAATGCAGAAGTAGCAATTTCCCATGGATTTATATATCTTGCCATTCCAGATGGATCGCATCGATATGGTCTATATGGTGGAATAAATCCTAGATCTGTAGTATTACATGAACACACCCCATAATCCGTACACGTAAAACCAAAACACACCGCATCATTAACACATTCCGATGGGTTTGGTACTGCACTCCATATAATAAATAAAATTAACGCAACAATTTCAAATATAACACCACATACTCTGCCCCACCAAATTATTTTTTCTTTTGGAATTTTCATTTGTGGGGTAAAACAATCAATCAATCACAACAACAGACCGTATGGATTACAAAGTTGAACCATATGGAATACAATGTTGAACCATATGGATTACAAAGTTGAACCATATGGATTACAAAGTTGAAAAACATCTCTCTTAAATGTTTCTTCATCCAGTGATTCTTCATATCTTTTAATGATCGCATGAATTGGGCCATTACTCAACAACGCATCATTGATTATGGTTAAATAATTATTAATTTTTAATTCATTCATTGATTCTATGATTTGTTGGGGTGTTCTTTTTTCTTCTGAGTAGAAATCAACTAATTTCAATCTATGTCCATTGTTCTCATTGTCGTCTACTTTCATTTTTGTAACAACTAGATATTTAAGTGCTGTATCAATCAATGTTAATTCAAATGAAGCACTATATCCTTCTTCCACACAATAAGAGATCAAATTCTTTTTTACACTGTCTAACGAGTGACTAACAAATCTTGGACCGTTGCATGCACCACACACAATATAAACAAAAGACATGACTCAAATTAAATATTTTGCTATCAATACTCTTGGATTATTTAGATTTGTGAGTTTTGGTATATTAATTACTATCCTTGTCTTGTGTGAATCGGAGATACGAAATAAATATGAATTAGATCACGACCCAACATTTATTTGGATGTGTGTATATGTAATGATTGATATTATTACTGGAATTGCAAGTGTTTTATTTGGATGGCACAAGGATGAAGAATATCATCTTATCGCAAATAGTACTAGTACGGGTACATATCATGCTTGTATTGAATATAAAAAACAAATTATGCAATCAAGTTATATTATTTTGATCATTGCAAATGTCATTGGATTATGTTTATTGTTATTTTCACCACAGAGTGAATTTTTAATTAGAGTATTTCCAGCACTAATAACAATTTGTAGTATAAATTTAGTTGTTCATATATGTTTATTAATGATTTAATTCATAGACCACAACACACACGGACACCACAACACACACGGACACCACAACACACACGGACACAACACACCCGGACACCACAACACACACGTGAGCATCACAACACACTAGTTATTATTCTTTGCACCAATATGACAACACGCATCATTGTTATTGATCTTCCCGACATCATCATCGATACACACGCATGGGTCCTGTCCACATTTTATACATACTAGTCATTGTGTCAGCTGGGGGGTTTATTATTTTTACGATAATTACATATCACACAATTGTTGTTGTGTGGTGGACCACTAGTATTCACCGTTCTTACTTCCTCCTTGCTGTCCTCGACTTCTGGAGGGCCACTAGTACAAGTAGTTCTTACAACAACAGGACCACTGGTGAGTTGTCTGGTGTAACCATCCCATGACATTTTTACGGCAATAGAAAAAAAATGTTTTTATTAGTAGATATTAAGTTAATATCTAATTATTGTGTAGAGTTAATTGGAATTGAAGATGGAGAAGTTAAAACACGTGGACCGTGTTATTTTGGTTGTAAAATATTGATCAGTACACCAATACCAACAACGGCAATAGATGAATTAACAAATCAATTAAGTACGGCTTTAATGGATAAAGTCACAATATCATTTGTTACTGGTTATAAAGGATGGTCTAATGTTACACAAGAATTTTTTTTAATTCATTTAAATCGTATTTCTAATCTTATTCAATCAATTGAAATTATTAAACGATGGAAAGAAGGAATTCAATTTTATGATTGTGGTTATGATATTGATGATCCAATTCATAATTTTATGTCTTATTGGAATATTTGTATATTTGATTTCATTGATAACGACGGGGATCAATATAAGAAAATTAAAACAATTGATTATGATGAATTATCAATTCTATGGCCAAATCATAATTTAAAAGCAATCATTGCTGATTGTGATTTATTTAAAATCTTACCAAGAGAAATAAAGGATAATAAATATATTACTCGATCAACTAAAATAACAATGAGTATTACTTGGAAAACACAACGATTAATTCGATTATATGGAATTATTTATCATTATTATTTTATTATCAATGGCCCTAGTAATAATAATCGTACATCAATACCAATTACTGGTGGATATGTACTTTATCCAACACCTCAATTATATCGTCAACCATTAGGAATATTTGATTTTAAATCATTATATCCATCTATTATTGCACGCCATAATATTTGTCCAAGTACTGTTGTTGTCACCGGGAACGAGGACGGGGACGGGAACGGGGGCGGGAACGGGGACGGGGACGGGATATGGAAAGCACCAAATGGACAACAATTTCTTCAATCTCCAATTGGTCTTATTCCAAAGATTATGTATATGTTATTAGAACGACGTAAAGAAACTGGATTATCTTTATATAAATTATATGCAAATAGTATATTTGGACAGATGGGAATGAAGGGTGGTCGTCTTTATTATCCATTAATTGCTGATGCGATTGCCAGTGCTGGTAGATATTATATTCAAACAACCATTGGAGCAATTAAACAACCAGTAATATATGCTGATACGGATAGTGCAATGGTATTAATATCTTCATTGGATCAATTTAAAAAATTACATCATTATTTAAATGAAGAATTAATGATTGATGGAAAACAATTTATTCAACCCCCAATGCAAATTGGAATGCAATCGTGTCATTCATCTGCATTATTTTTATCAAAAAAAAATTATTGTTTAGTAGAAGAAAATAAAGTAATTATTAAAGGATGTTCATTTATTCATTCAGATTGTATTCATTATATTAAGGATGTTGGTATATCCTTCTTACATATGTTATTGGTTGAAAAACAATCAATTGAACAATTAGAAGCATTTCGATTGGAAAGACTTGAACGTATTGGGGAACAACCATTAAGATTGATTCAAACGCATCATATAAAGAGTGAAAAATCTGGATTATTAAAAAAATTACAAAACGTTAAATTAGGTGATGTAGTATCTTATTTGTGTTTAATAAATAAAGAATTAATTCTTCAACAAGATTATTCACCATCCATTCATATAATTGATATTAATTATTATCGAAATGCATTTATTAATGCATTTCGTCCATTTTTTGATATTTTAAATGGATCAACCGTGACAGGGACGAGTACGGCGACGACACATGCAAATAAAAGACAAAAGAGAACGATCACGGCAACGACAAAGAAGACGACAAGAAGATTAATACCATTAAGTAATGGTAGAAGACAAGTATTTAATTTAAAAAAATATAACAACGACCACGCAACGACCATACAACGACAACGCAACGACCATACAACGACAACGCAACGACCATACAACGACAACGCAACGACCACGCGATTACATGATTAAAGTGACTGGATGAATTGTCCAATCACGATGAGGATATAAAATAAAAATATAATGACAAGGTGGTGGATCACGACGACGAATATAATTCATTAGGAGTGGTTGAGCTAAATCTAAATGATCTGTATAAAATTTGGTATGATCAGCAATTTGTTTTAAGAATCGAATATTAAAATGATCTTGAAATACGTGTTCTTCTCGTCCAAATGATCGAATATAATCCAGCAATTGAATCTTATCATCATCTCCAGTGGTTTCATTTAAACGAGCACAAAATAATTCAAATGTAGAATCATCAATGGTTGAATAAATATGGGTTAAATATGAATTTACAAAATCATATAAGGATTCTGGATGGATTTGAGAATCAACTAATAATTCCATCAATACAGAACGAATTGTTGATGTAGAACTGGTTGGTTCCGTTGGAGTAAATTCTGGCGAAGACCATTCAAATGATACTCCTAGTGTAGATAAATCTTGATCCCTAATAAATGAATCAAAATCATTTAATGGTGGCATAGACAAGGATGCTGCCGAAGAAGGTATTATTTTTTTTGGTGTACTAAATGGAGTAGTCCATGATGTAATTAATTGAGGAGGAGTATGTAATAATGAATGTGTTAATAATCTTTCATTAAAATCGGAATTATCATCAATAGTTAATGAGTCTGATGGAATTTTATCGTACAAACGAAACACTAACGATTCATTTGAATCATTTAAACGCATATTGATTAACCAAGAAAAACGACCATAGAAATTACATCCTTTCCAATCTAAAGTAACTTCCTTTATATGCTTAACATATCTTCCAATAAAGAATTCTAAACAGCTCACATAATTATCATCCATATTAACTAATTGATATACGGTTGTTATAGATAAAATAATTGGTTGTACTCGATACAATTCTTTATCGTCAATGTTATCATCCCCACCAGACATTAAAAATAACGGAGAACAAGGAAGATGTTGAATAATCGTATCCCCAGAATCAATTTTGTCTTTAAATAAAAATTTTCCATATGGATTATCTAAATTTAACTTGATAAAATCTAAGAATGCACCTGGATCATTACCACCATAATTATTTCTTAATTGATTGATAAAATGAATGATAAAAACAGGATTTGTTCCCATCTCTAATAATTGTAAATTAAACCAATATTTTAATTGAGATTTAGGATCCTTCATTCCTTTTAAAACATTATAATGTTGACGCATGGGCTCTTCTTGTTTACATTTTTTTAATCTTCCTCCCCCTGTGTTTAATCTTCCCCCCCCTGTGCTTGATCTCCCCCCCCCTGTCTGTGATCCTCCTTCACCTTTTTTTGATCTTCCTTCACCTTTTTTTGGTGGTGTTGCTGCTGTTGTTGTTTCTTTTCTTAAATGTTTTGATATATTTGAATATTTTTTTTTTATTGCAGCTTCTGTTCTTTTTGATGATAATTGAACATCTTTCCATGTAAGACGTTTATTTCCACGCTTTTCTTCTCCAAATTCAATCAATTTTGTGATATCCTCTGGTGACCACTCCTTTGCTAATTCTTTTGACATTTTTTTTTTGTTTTGTGACGTGACTCGAAAAAAAAGGTGTGCACTCGATCGAAAGGGGGGTCATCCCGTATCGGTTCACTGAGCGGGGAGGAGTACAACAGGGAGGGAGGAGGACAACAATGGGTTTCACCGGACGGTGAAAAAATGTGTGTACTAGATGCGATTTTCGTAGGTCTCCGTACGAGGGAAGTATAAGAAGCGATTATTTTAAGACTTGTAAACAAATTTCACATACAATATTTGCTATCATCTTCACCATATCTGGGTTCATCAATTGCTTTGTAAACACATGCTCCTGCTCCGTAGTAAACATATTCACCTCTCGTGTCAGTGCTAGACGTGAAAACTCGATTAATCGCTGAGCTGCTTGATCATCCGCTCTCTCCATCCTCGTCAATTGATCGTCAATCACTTGTCTTGTCGTCACTCGATCGTCAATCACTGGTTTCACTCGATCGCCCATCACTGGTTTCACTCGATCGTCAATCACTGGTTTCACTCGATCGTCAATCACTGGTTTCACTCGATCGTCAATCACTTGTTTCACTCGATCACCCATCACTGGTTTCACTCGATCACCCATCACTGGTTTCACTCGATCACCCATCACTGGTTCTGCTTTATGTTTTTTTGTCAGATGACCAGGCAACATCGCCACATCCTCATCAGCAACACGTCGTTTCAATGGTTGTTGATTTCCCTTTGTTAAATTTGAATATTTCTTTTTTATTGCATATAGTGTTCTATTAGATGATAATTTGATATCTTTCCATGCAATTTCTTTTACACTGCAATTCTTTTCTTTTGCATATTCAAATAATCGTTTAATGTCTTCATCTGACCATCGTTCGGACATCCTATTTTTGTGACCGGAGTCACAATGTGACGTGACGTGACTGGTGGGTGTGTGCTGGTGGGTGTACAATAAGAAACGATAATGAGATAGCAATCGTCACGGATGATTATTATTATGATTAAATTCAACTAATATTTGTACTACATCATTTTGTAAGGATTGTTTCGATTTTTTTAAATTTGAAAATTTTCTTCGAATAGCTCCTTCAGAACGAGGTACAGATAATTTTAAATCATTCCATCTTAAAGTCTTATTAACCTTTTTTCTTGCAGCAAAATCAATCATTGCATTTAGATCATCATCGTCCCATTTACATACTCTTTTCCTTGGTTCTGTCATTTGTGTTTGTTCTCCGTCACGTCACGTCTTGTGTCGTTTAGTATTCATCCTTAGCCCAGATAAAGAGATTCCAAAATTATCTATATATTTTTTTTGAATTGTTTTATGATGAGCCTTCAAGACTTTGGTCGTATTTTCAATAAAATATCCAATCATTAATGCAGCCTCAAGTGAATCTGGGTGAAACAATCCAACCTTTTTATGTTTATCATCCTTAATTGTAAATATAGTCCTAAGCATATCCATTGTTCTTGGATCAAATAATGTAGTAGTGGTGGATAATCGTTTTCGTTCATCATAATCTTCTTTTTCTTTTTTCTTACCCTTACCAGTGCTCTCCACACTAATTTCCCACCATCCACGAACAGAACGTGGATTAATCCAAATTACGGTGATGTGTGGATATCTTAATTGAATACCCTGATATAATAGATTAGCAATCTGTTTAATTATTGATACAGATTTTAATTGTTTTTCAATACAAACATATTCTGTTTTATTAAAGTAGGATTCCATCTTATTAGATGTAATAAATTGATGAATTACTAAATTAACATTTGATGTATTAACTAATGTTGGATCTTTAATTTTCTTTGTCACCTTGGTCGCCGTTGTTTTCACATTGGTCGCCACTGCTTTCACATTGGTCGCCACTGCTTTCACATTGGTCGCCACTGCTTTCACCTTGGTTGCTTTGACAGGAACAAAAATTCTTAGATTAAAATGTATTAATTCAACCGTACCAGTAGTTGGATCATAAACCGCACAACCTTTATTTAATTCACCCGGATCAAAACCAATAGTTAACATAATGACGACAACACAACCACCGACGGCAACACCACGATTTGTAAAAAAATGGACCACTGGTATCACTACTAATACTGTGGATGTTGAACCAAAAGTAATCAAAGATAATACGAATGTATCTACTAAGAGATATAAACAAAATATTCCAATTAAAGCAAGTCAACAATTATCTGTTGCATGTAGACGCACTGCCCTATATGCATTTATGAATAATTGTTGTGGTAAAGCTCAACTTACAATAGATGAATGTTTAGATCAAAACGTTAAATATGGCCCAGATACCCCATTAACATACGATAGATTAACTGGTGAACTTAGTTGTGCTATTACCGATGCTTGGTTTACGTTGAAGGAATTATGTACGGCGAATCGAATTTTTGTAATACCAGAAGAAATTGAAATTATTAATGATCAAAAACATAAATATTATTATGAATTTTTTAATTTAGTCGTAGCATTCATTATAGTAAATAGAGTTTGGAAAACAAATCAAACCGTATCGGTTAGGAAGGATGGAATCAAATTCGCTTCATTAAAAATAGCAAAAGATCGAATGGTATTGGCCATCTGTCGTAATGATTAATAGGACGACGACGAGGCTAATAGACATTTAAATTTTTGATCAACTAATTCAGCTATGGTATATGATTCCGTATCGTATCCTGCTCCATTCCATATTTGTCTATTGATTGTTACTGTTGTTAAATCAATCATTAATGATAATAATTTATTTTTGTAAATAATTACCAAGTATGCTTGATCATCCACTAATCGATTGTTTAATTGTAATAATTTACGATATACTCCCAATTGAAATGCATATCTGGCAATAGATGAATCATAAGGAATGGTATGAATTACTCTATTTAATTTTTTAATATTTCCTGGATTATGTATTACTATATCATTTGAATCCAACCAATATTCCTTCATTATATAATCAGAATTCTTATAATCAACTAAAGTAAGTTTACCACCTTCTTCATCAGTAGACAATGAATCACCATCGTCATCACTGATTGACATGGCATCGTCATCGCTTTCCTGTTCGTCATCGCTTTCCTGTTCGTCATCGCTTTCCTGTTCGTCCTTGCTTTCCTGTTCGTCCTTGCTTTCATGTTCGTCCTTGCTTTCCTGTTCGTCCTTGCTTTCATGTTCGTCCTTGCTTTCCTGCTCGTCATCATCTACTGGTACGCGTTTCCAGAATACAGCAGGAGCAAAATCAATTGTTCCGGCAACTAAATATTTTTTTGATGCAATTGCTTCTTCCACCATTGATTGATCGATATCAAACGGATAGAGTTTGCGAACCCTATTGATATAGAGTTGACATACTTGATCTTCAATCTCTTCTGCACAATGATAACCTTCTTCTCCTTTAATTAATGCTTCCATATATCGATGTAATAATTTACCATTTTCCTTTTTATTTTTAAGCATAATTTCTGTTACTGCATTGGAAAATACTGATTCTAATTCATCAGACACAATATGAAGTGGACCAGTTTGAAACATTGTATTATGATTACGATGACGCTCAGGAAATAATCGCTCTCGTATAATCTCCTTATTCGGTGTAATATCGGTACCCGCATGATAATTTACTATCATTAATGCTTTAATTTGATCTATTCGTTTTTTTAAAAATACATCATTGGCCATCCTCGCCTGATTGGCCATCCTCGCCTGATTGGTCATCCTCGCCTGATTGGTCATCCTCGCCTGATTGGTCATGGCCTTGCCCGTCCTCGCAGGGGGATTGACAATCGACAATTGAATTTGATTAAATGCACGTAAATTAATATAATCAAATATAGATTCAATTACCTCTTTATCATAATATATCGTATTATAATATTTTGGATTAGTAAATATTTCTTTTATTCTTGAAATAATATATCTTGGATCACATATCGATATATCGGATGGAAGAGGTATGGGTAAATATCCAAAATATTCTAAACAACATTTTCCAATTAATTTCATCTTATTTCGAGTATCAATTACATTAGGTTCTCTCACGCGAAATGGTTCACACCATAGAGATGATGCAGTATTTATTATTTTTGTTCCATTAGGGAGAACATAATAATGCTGATCATCAGTATGAATTAATTTGGGTGTTGGAGTGATATCTCTTTCATCTTCATCTATTGAATTTTTATTCCATTTTATTTTTCCAAACCAGGTCGTCGTCATTTGTCGTTGTCGTCACGTCAACCACACAAAATGGATATTTTTAAAAAATTAAAATTACTGGAATATTATCCATTGTCAGCCAAACCAATATATTTAATAAGATTGGTACAGACAATGATTTGGATGGATGAAGGGAAAGAAAATAAACCAAAAAAAGATAATAAATCATTATGTTTTATAATTTATCACATGATGAGCCTAGATTCAGAAGATATTGATACTACTGGAATTGATGTTGTTTTGACACAATTTGGTGGTTTTAAATCGAATATCGAATTTGTGTGTGAATATCTGAAACTACCAGAACCGTTTCGGCTGGATTTTGAACCAATTGATTACTATAATACCCATGGAGAAATTCAATTTATGTTATATTATGGTATCGACAGCATGGATCACCAGGACTGGGCTTATGAGGGTGACTCGAATGTAGTCAGTAGAATATCAAGTCTACTGAAATTTTTTTCTTCATTAGATATTATCATACACTCACGTGAACGACCAATGTTATGTAATTTTAAACAAATTAATGATGGATTATATCATACAGATCAGATGTGTGCAAAAAATTTTATGAATGATATTTCAATTCATTTAGCATATCTGGAAATGATGTATTTGGATTTAATTAATTGTAATGCTCGCTATCGTTCAGCTGGACTGGATAACAATCCATTGACTCGAAAGGATAAAAGGATGATGAAGAGATTTATTGTTTTTTTTAAAAAACAAGTACGAGCTGCTGTTGTTCCATTAAATCTCTATTTAAATTGGTCTCACTAACGAGTCACAATAATGTTGTTGTTGTTGTTGCTGTTGTTGTTGTGTGTCGTCTATTCGTCAACCATTACCGTTGAATTATATAAGGTTCGAAATGATGCAAATATTATCTTGTTATGTGACGCAACCACAGAAATATATGCATCTACTCTACCTACTAATATTACTCAATATTGTATGACAAATACGATTCCTTCATACAATGGATTTACTTTACATTCCGTAATGATAACAAATTTTTCTTTATCAAAAGAAATGGAATTAAATACATCACCAACAGAATTAAATTTAATGTTAACTGATTTAGGATTTTTTACTACGGTTGGTGGACAAGTAACAATCATCTCACCAACTAAAAAATTTTTAATTGAATTAATAATATCAAGTTCAATCAGTATTACAATATCTCTTCTTACTGGATTTCTTTTATGGTGTTTTCTTCTTTAACGACCTTTGATTTCTTTTGTTGTTTCTTGGTTGATCGGGGGGGGTCGGCGACGACGACGATCACTGGTGTATCGGCGGCGCCGACTGTTGGCTCGACGACAATGGTCACAGGTGAAGGTGGTGGTTCACCATCATATAATAAAAGTGAGGATGTTGGACCTTTTAATATATATTGTTCTTTAATATGATATTTTCTACTATGATCTAATGGTTTCATTAAACGATATTCTGAAAATGATCCCCAATATGTAAATATAATATAAATAACCATTGGTAATACTTCTCTCCAAATTTTTGATACATTATTTTTATCTTCCCTAACCCAAATAATTGATTGATAAAAGAATGTTCCAATCGCAGCCCACCACATTATACTATTAAATAATCGTGTAGTCCTTGGATAATGATGTCTAATTGGTAATACAATTGTTTCTAATCCATGAATAACAGAAAATAATGTTACCCAATAAGATATAATATGAATATATTGACTCATTCCACATCCAACTAATATTGCTACGATTGGAAGTAATGGAACTAAAACATCAGATGGATTACGTCTAAATTGTATGAACGTACCAATCATTTGAATATAAAAATAAACATATACTACATGATTTTCTAATTCTAAATAAGGAGTCACTGAAAATATCCTAGCCCAACTACATTTAATGATTGATGGTAAACAAAAAAGTAAATTTGTTAAATCTTTTGTTGGAGTAATATAAGAAGATTCATCACCACCATCGTTATCAACACAAAATTGTAATATTGTTCTAATTGCGATTTCAATTATTGGAACTAATAATAATAATTCTTCTGAAAAAAACATTATTTTGTGGTCACGTCACGTCAATCACTCACAAATGGAATCTGATACCCCAGTCGATGGGATGGATGAAGTGAGAGTACTACAATCCGTCACGAGTGCTACTCATAAAAGATTTGATGCAATGATTGATACTCTGATATTCGCATATAAAGACGATCACGAGATGGTGGAAAGACTTGAAGAACACAAGAAACAATTTGATAGATTAGTGAATTCTGGATTTACAGAATTACAAGCAATGAGAGTACTACAATTCTGCATGAGTGCCGCATGCATGGAGACACCAGTAGTCGTGGAGACACCAGTAGTCGTGGAGACACCAGTAGTCGTGGAGACACCAGTAGTCGTGGAGACACCAGTTGGCACCACGGAGACACCAGTAGTTGACGTTGGTGCGAAAGTTGAATATCTTCCATCTGTTGGTAAAATTGTTGAATGTCTTCCATTTGTTGGTGAGATTGTTGTTATGAGTGTTATTGTTATCAGTGTTGGTATTTTTTTGAAATGGTATCTACAATCAAAAATCTGTTAAGGAACATTGAAATGGTATCTCTGTTAAGGAACACGTGTCGTACACAAAACGTGACGTGTCGTACACAAAACGTGACGTGTCGTGACTCATTCACACAACAATGGACAATGATGATTTGACGATACGAAAAGAAAAATTACAGCAAGTGATAAGAGCAGAGAGAAGCGTTGATAGCTTTGTTACGAATATGGAAACTGCAACGAGTGATCGTAAAGAATTGGTTCGTATTCTGCATCAACTTATACAGGATGAACGCAATCAAAGGTCTGATCTTCGACAATATGATTTAATGAGAGATCAATATCGATTAATTAAAGCTCAAATAGAACAACAACCAGCAGCACAACAACCAGCAGT
>Ga0302191_10000286_pt1 | contig 31444 bp, 15 predicted proteins | sample II_Bog_E3_1_FD_198775 | JGI IMG/M metagenome (GOLD analysis project Ga0302191, IMG submission 198775) | Peat permafrost microbial communities from Stordalen Mire near Abisko, Sweden - II_Bog_E3_1 | ecosystem: Environmental > Terrestrial > Soil > Wetlands > Peat | place: Sweden: Abisko...
TTTTGAATTAGAACGTGGTTCTATGAATTTCATCTATCGAGGAGGTTTCAGGATGGTAGAAGTAGGTGATTAAGCCACTTTCTCCAGCTGCCACCAAAAATAAGTTTTTCATTTCCACTGATCCAGCGATAGTGTACTCCGAAGCAGCTGTTAAATTTACGAAAAAGTTATACTAACCATTAACCCTGATATATCCTATTGATCTTGGTGTAATTATGAAACACACGTTATTGAAAATAGACAATTTGGCATCGTCCAAAGATCCAACATCATCCATAGTAACAAGAAAGTCTTGAGTTATTAAACCATTCTCCAAATTAACAGAATAAATGATGGCCTAATTCTTTTAAAATAAGGCAATTAGCTTTTATTGAAAATATATAGCATCCACGAATATTTTTAAACTCCTGAGCGCATTTAAGTCATATACAATCTAGTCCTCGATTTCCTGCTAGGTAGGACCAGTAAAATTATAGGAAATTGCGTTCACCAAGCGCAATATTCCCTTTTCGGCTAGTCTAATCTCGCAAATTTTTTCTGATTGGTGATCTGCTTTCCTTTTAACTTCCTTGATTAAAGAATGCTGAAAATTACGAAAGAGGATGGGAATTCTTTGCTATAAAGCTGCTCCCACCTCTAGATTGAAATGACTTTCCACTTTAGACTCAATAAGTTTGCTATTACAAGAGACTAGCATAATGAAGAGAACAATGAATGAGGATAGCATGTTAAAATTGTTTGAATTATTTGCAATTTAAATATTAGATAATGAGCTTTTCGTTACTGCATATCTTTAATTTTATGCTCATCATTTATAAAGCAACTGATATCATATATCATATATCATTATAATTGATTAGTCCATGTCTTTGATCAGTTATTTCTACTTCTTATTATCTATTTCATGTTGATATTTTTAATCATATTTAATAATATTTTTTAAAGTCGTTGAGTATGCCTTATCTAAAAGGATTTAAAATATAAAAGCGGGTTAATTGCCATCTTTGCAAGCTGCAACTCATCAGAGAAGTTATTTTAAGAATACAAATCTTTACGTCAATTATTGAGTTTTTGTTTCTTTAAACTAAAAATAGGTATAACACTAAATAATTTTTTATAATGAAACACAATCAAGTAGTATAAAATATTGTCAATCATATCATCTCTCGTAGTCGCAGAACAAGCTTCGAAAGTTTGCAAACAAAGACTAAACATACCAAAAATATTAACCGAAAGTACGAGCAAGATGATAACCTACAGGAGTATATTATCCAAAAAGGAGATCTCAGATAAATTATTCAGAAGCTAGCAAATGAACACATTAGTAAGGAGATAATGATTGAAAAGTTAAATCAAGAAATTACAGATCTAAAAATGGAAATCATCAAACAAAAGTAACTAAAGATAGCCGTTGATGACAATAACTCAAAGGATGGATTTTCAGTATATAAGGAGAATCTTCTAAATCAATATATATCTGATTTATCTACAGAACGAAAGATAAGCGAACAACTTGCAAAGGATCATCAGTGGATGGGAGAAAGATTTAAAGCTCAACTCAAGGAAATGGAAGAGTTGAAGCAAAATTTGGCAAAAAAGGAAGATATAATCTAAAAATTAAATGCAAAAGATAGAAATAATGGCAAACTTGCAGATGAAAGAAATAGATATAAAAAAGCAAATCCAAATCAATAATATTTCACTCCCAAGAAGGAAAATTCGAAAAAAGGCCCACCCCCAATACTTAGTATCGATTCTATGGAATAAACGCTTTTTACTGATACACTCACTAGACCAACAGACTTTTGCAATCCAACTATTAAGCACTTTCAAACACAAGCAACCAAATAAAATTAACGAGAATTGTCGGCATCGGTTCTTAAAATTAATTTATAAAATGATTTTAGGGGAGGCCTTACATAATCACAATTATCGATGAATGGGGATAAAGTGAAATTACAGCTTTAAATCGATAAAAAGAATAGAGCCCTGAAGTTGTTAGGGATAAAATGTACCAATTTATAATTGTATATATAAAAATTAACCAATCGTTTTTTAGGAGAAAGGATTATATCGCTACATTGTAAGAAGCAACAGTTATCAGAAACAAAAGTCAACTAAAATGTGTTGAGCATTTAATAGATTGAATAATAGGAAAAAATAAGTGAAATTGACAGTTATTGGGATGAATCAGGCACTTTTAAAGTTAGTACATCGGAAATATGATTAACAATTTTTATTTTTGGCTTATTTATCAATATTTGTCTCTAAATATCCCAAGCAAGAGTAATTTTTTTAAATTTAAATTTGTAGCAATAAAATAGAGGGAGAGAAATCAATCAAACTTTAGAGACTACATGTCTATACAGGACAAAATATAAGCTTTTTGCTATTTTCTTTTGTTCATGGAGCCATAGTCATTTATCATAGCTTTATATGCAATTGGACATTATACTTTAAGGTTCCCTAATTGAAGCGATGCCTTTTCTAGTTTCTTCTTTAATTGGTGTATTATCTTCCCCAATTCATCTATTTTACTTTCTTACAATTATATTTTGTTTAATGCTGATCTATTTTACAAGAGAATTTGTTGGATTTAATTGTTGAAATGAGAACACCTTGCTGCTTCTTCTTGAATATTCATTCTCACCTGCAAACTTTCTTCTTTTCTTTTCCGTATTTGAAATTTCAATGTCTCCTGCTAGTTCAACAATTGCCCGTTATTTATTAATACATTCTAATTTTTCTTCTTCTCGTTCTTAATATTTTTCTTTAATTTTGCGATTTGCTCAAGCAAACATACTTTTTCAGAAATTGCGTTTTTAAATTCCTATAATATTATGAAACTATACCTAAGCTGATGAGACTATCTTTTCGGTTTTGCAAACGAAAATATCAATCATTTAATATTTTTATGGATTGTTGTTTGGTTCACTTTAATAAGGATAAATTCTTTTGGAATTTCGATGCTTTTATAAAGTTTAAACACTCTGATTGCGAAGTATCTTTAATTAACTTTTATAATTCTTTGTGGCATTCAGAAGATAATTATTTTCGATATTAGATCCAATGAGGTGACGGCTAATTAGACTTCATAAATGTTTGAATTACTCACTATAATTTTTGGTCATGCCCAAAGAAACTCGTGATCGTACTTTAAAAGAACAAGTACCTGCTTTTCTTTAATATTTTTCTATTGATTAAGTAGGTATAGCTTATCTCATGCTTTAATATAAAATTATTAATGAGGCAAGGCTTCTTATTTATTTAAAGAGTTTATCAATAAGGGAAGATAATAATGAAAAGATCTTTATTAAAATCAGTAAATGATGCACGCTTAACATTTCTATAATAGATTATTTTCCTTTGACTCCATCTCAATCTATAGCTTATTTACTCTTGTCATTACTTCTTATTCGTGATTATCTTTCAGAAATTAATCTTTACCCTCAATTATGTTCCATCGATCATTCATAGAGTTTGATTAAAAGTGAAGTCTTCGTCTGTTGGTACTTCCAATTATGAAATAAACTTTATCATTTTGATTACCGGGATTGGTTGACTGAACTGATGAGCCCTGTAGTTTGATGCTCTATTCACGTTAATTCATTGTATTTTTTGATTTATATGTTAATGTATTTCAACTATCATCAGCATCTTATAGTATTATAATATTAATCTAAAACGAAGGGCAAGCTCTATCAACTAGATCATGAATGGATCTATTTTATAATACTAAAATTATAAAACTATGCTTCAACTGATCGATTAAATGCAATATAGCAGATAATAAAAGGAAAAATTAATTGTAGTATTAATAATGATCAAATATAATTAAAATTCAAACTGAGAAACGGTCAATGTAAATTATTTTATTTTTTATTACTTTGAAATTACAATTTATTATAGTGAATAGATAAGTGCTAAATTACTGCCAAGATAAGATCATTTTCGAGTGGCAGGAACTTAGGGTCTTCCTGCATTCCAGTTTGGTGTTCTCTTTTTTTGACCAGGAACTAGAGGTGCAAAGTTTTTTATATAAGATTTTCTTAGAGGCACGCCCTCGAAGTTTTCTTGCTTTCTCAATTCTTGCCACTTTCGGTGTTTGCTTTCTCACTTTTCCAGCTTTATCTAGAGTTCCATGCTGTTTTCCTATGAAAGATAATGATGAAAAACAATATTTTATTAAATTAAAGTTAAACAAAATAACAGACTTCAAAATTGATCCAGAAATTAAAACAATTTTAGATGCTAAATGTAATGTAATAATCTTAATAAATGTGAAATTTATTGTTTTCAATAAAACAATAAATGTGAATACAGTTTGTTTAAAGATAGGTATCAATTCAAAGCTAATGTGTGCCAGTTGCAGAAAGGGAATACTGCTTTGTTTTTTTAATAGCGTAAGCGCTCTATAATGCGTGCAGGACCATCTAAATTTACAGATAGGGTCATATCTTTTCCATCTTTCTTAATCTTTACATGTCGCAGATTAAGCAGCAAATCATTTTTTGCAGTTTTTAGACCAAGTAACTCTACCTCGGCTAAAGACATTTAATGGGGTACAATAAAATCCTTAATGATAAAGAGTAAGTCGCTGGCCTCTATCCCTGCTACACTTTGAAAATTTTAAATAATTTATATCCTGCATTTTTCGAGCATTTCCCGAATGTTTTCTTTTTTCTTGCGCCTGACTACCTTTATTACGTTTGGTCCGTCCCAATAGGTGTATTCCAATTCAATTAACTCCTCTTTCATCTTTATAAAAGCTTAACTACCCTCTCTAATTCTCTGAAATATTCTTCTTTCAGCTGCTCTTATAAATTATCAGTTTTATTGACCTACTTGCCCTTCTCTGATTTCATGTTGATATTTTTTTTAATTTTAGGCACTAAACTAGGCTATTCCTGATCTTCTTCGTTTTAGAAAGAGAGCAATTTTCTCTTTTTTTTGCTGAATTTAGTCAAAGGTACATTGGTTTCTCCTCGTTTTATCGTAATGGTTTTCGGCTTTTGAGAAGGTCTAATTCATCGTTATCTTATATTGGTAAATCTTTGAGTTAAGATTATGGTTGGTTGGACTTATCCAAAGGTGAGCTTTATTTTGAAATCATAGTGATGATAATAATGATAGTTAATTGAATTTTATAGAATAATATTAGAAACTATATCTTTGAGAATAAAATTTAACCATGAATGAAGGAACTCATAAATTATTTATTCTAATCATAAATAAGTAAACTTATTTAACTCCCAATAAATTTTGTGAGAATTAATTTCAAAATATACAAATTATTTAAGATATAAATTGTTAAGACTGATGGATATATAAATGAGCATCTTGATTTGGTAGTAAATATAGCCTTTCCCGTTGTTAAAAACAATGAAAGGAATGATTTTTCAAAGAATAGGATAATATTTGCTGCTTTAATAATTAAATTAATAATAAAACTGCATTACATGGAATTATAAAGCTTCAATCATATTTACTTTTTACATATAAATAAAATAATTCCTAATGTGTTCCTCAAAGGCGTTCTTGTAAACTTTGGCCAATATTATTTATGAAGAATAGCAACAACCAGAGCCAAAGCGAGAAAAATTATCACAAAAAAGTCGAAAATAGTTTGTGGAAGTTACTCTAAGGAAATTTAATCATGAATTTAACTCATGGATATCAGAATTAAATATTAATAGATGTGAAGCCTGCTAGAAGATATTAAGAGAAACAAATAAATTTTCATTGATACGAAGCCAACTGTTATATATGGTTCAGTTTGATTGGAACAAATAAGATATTATGTCTGGGGAAAGAACTCAATTCATTAAGAGTATGAAAAATCATTTACGAGAGACATTTTAAGAAGTAAACCTTAAGTGCTGGGGAAAAGGTAATACTAACGTCAAAAAAATGAGTCTTTTTAGTGATCGCGAGGAACTTTGATAGATTAATTTGATTGTTAATTATTTTCACTCCTTTGTTATGCCTCAAAGAGACTTTCTTTATATTGATCTTATAACATTGCGGTATTGAGTTAAATTGATTCGACTCTTAAAAATGCTTTTGAATTTAGCAAATTATTTACAAATTATTATTTTAATCTTATGTTCTAGAATGAAAGATAATTGCTCAATAAATGTTTAATTATTAAAAAAATTGACTTTGGTGATGACTATATTAGGGTAAGGTCTTTTTGTTTCTTAAAATATAATTGTTGATGCAAGCTAAAAAAATACTAAAATTCGAGAAAGAGGAAGTGGTGTAAGATAAACAGCAGCAATAAGTGTTTAACTTCGCAAAACTTAAATAGAACTTGGATATCCACATCATTCACAACACCGATGAACTGTTGGAGATGGAACTGCAAGGAATTAATGCATCCATAGCCAATGGACTGAGGAGAATTATTATTGCTGAAATACCCACTATGGCCTTCCATCAAGTTATGCTCTATCAAAACACTTCTGTTATACCAGATTAACTTCTTGTTCACCGTCTAGGTCTACTTCCACTTAAAGTCGATCCAAATCTGTTTGAGGCGAGAACTGAGAATCAGGATTTAAGTTCTGAAAATAGCTTGAAGTTCGAACTAAGGATTACATGCAGGAGAAAAAAATAATTTTAGAAGTTTTCTGAAGAAGATTTATCGGATAAAAATCCCGAAGAGTATCTTGAAAATTGCAACAGTATTTATATGCTGATTCAGTTTATTCGAAGGAGTTGAAGTGGATTCCTCAGGGCAATCAAGCCACTAAATTTTAAAATGTTAAGCTGGTGCATGACAAGATTTTGATCGCCAAACTTCGTTAAAATCAGGAAATTTATCTATAAATTTATGCTGAGAAAGGTATTGGCAAAAAACATGCCAAATGGTCGCCAGTTTCGACGTGTTTTTATCGCCTCATGCCCCACATTGTTATTGAGCCTACTTTTAATCACGAGAAGTATGTTGACGGACTAATTGGTTGCTGTCCAGCCGGAGTTTTTTAAAAAAAGAAAGGAAAAGCAGTGGTTGTACGAGAGCGAGACTGCACTACCTGTCGAGAATGCATAAATTTGGAAGGAATTAGCCTCGGTAAGGTCAAAGATCACTTCATTTGTATTTCAACATTAATTTAGTTACCATTGAATCTACAGGTATTTTCACTGCCTAGGACATCTTTTTACGTGCTTTAAAAGTGTTGGAAGACAAAGCCAAGTCATACATCATTTGATAGACGATCAAAATTGATTGCTTTAATCTTTGAAAAAATATTATCTTATATTTGAGATGGAAGAATTTAGATCAACCAGAATATTCCTGGCATTTCATTTGAGAAAGAAAGCTTATTTGCAACTCTCATTTTCTTCCATATACTATTTTCTATGTTGATTAATCAATGAATAATTTGGATCATAATTTCACATATCAATGCCAGCATGATTCTAAACAACTGTTTGAGGCATGTTGAAATCAGATAAAAATGTATTGAATATCAATAACGAGTTTCGAAATGAAATATTTTGGATTTCTTCTTTACCAACAATTCGCCTTTCACACGCGGAACCATCTTTTGAGATATTTTGCTTAGCCGAGCCATATTTGACTCATGGCGTATTTCACCTACTCTCTTTTTGTTCTTGCTAAGAGTTTTTTCGGTTTGTCTACTATTTTTTATTGATTCGCAGGACTCACATCTTTTTATGGATTGATTTTTGATAGTCTCGAAGCTTTGTCTACTCGCATGTAGGATAGATTCATCGTTTAAAGATTCCTTTTGCTTACTTCTGATTGACCTCGCCCTAGATTATTTATTAATTGACTGTCGTTATTGGTATGATCCGACTTAATTTGCAGCTGGAGCCATGAGTTGTTATAGCAATTGCAGCATTCTTGCATTTTCAATTTGCAAATCCTTGCTGAGAAATTCCACTTCTCTAATAATGTCTTGCATTTAAATTATTCTAAACTGGCAGATAAAACTTCGATCAACAGAAATTCTGATACTAAAATAGAAAACTTACTCCCAATCAATATTCCAAAAATATAAAATTATTTAGTTTTGGAGAAATTACAATTTTAATGTTTTCATTGATATTGGGCTAATAACATCAATATTTAGCTCATCCAACTACAATTCTTTGATTTCAATAAAATATATCGAAACTCATCAAGTCGAAGATAATGACTATCTAATTTGAAGACTTAACTTTTTGACCCTTTTGATTTTTTATAAAAGAAGCATTCCAATTCTATATTAAAAAAAAAAAGCTTTATTTGATTACTTTACAATCTCAAACTAAGTATTATTGGGGCGCTGCATTCTAAAAGAGAAGTAAAATAGGATATTTGATGATTTCCTTTCCCTCATATACATAAAAAAGCAGCGGCCTCTAAAACAAATTTTAATATATATCAAATAATATATTTTAAAACTTGGCCAATTCTATTATCAAATCATCAAATTAATAGATAGGTTGTTCATCAATTATAGTTAAAAATTAAGATTTTATTTATCTAAGTTTGTATTAATATAATAAATACCTGAATACTCATAACAAATTTAAAGTATGAGGTGGTTTTACATTTTCATGTTTTAACCAATATTTTTGTTTATTATTTTATTAACAGAGGAAATTCAGTATCTATCTATTATAAATTAATGAACTTCTTGAAATAAAACAAATAGTATCTTGCTTAGGAAGTTAAAGGCTCAATTTCCAATTCCTTTCGCTTTACTATCAAGGATCTTTACAAAAAAGATGCACATAGAATCAATAGTGACCCCGATGTTGTAGATTGCCTCAATTGTGGTGTCTTCCTTTCTTCCAATAAATGCCTTTATTGTGCTCACGAGCATGATTAAGGTATCAATTAAAATTCCATCAAAAACTGGAGTGCAACTCGTGATTGCGAAAATTAGGACAAGTCAGTTTAATGCATGATATTGATGGTTGATCTTAGTGGAAGTATGAATTGCACTTACCCATCTAAATATAAAAAAACCAATAGGGAATATGTGATTAGGGCTATTGGTCTTAAAAATTATGAAGCCATTAAAAATGCGATTGGAGAAGAAGAAGTGATAAAGAATTTTAAGGGAATACAAACTCTCATAGAATCTGGAGAATCAATAAGAGATATTGCTATGACTTTTAAAGAATAATTACAAAGAGAGAAAAAATTGGGTCGCAAAGGGGTTGAAGTTTAAAAGGCTTAGGAATACGAGTATATTTCAAGAAAAGAGATTATCGAAGTGGGTATATCGCAATATATTAATACCATTAAATCCAAGAGACCTGATACTCTCATCACTGTTGTCTATTTTAACTCGCATATTGAATTTCCTATTAACAACTTTGCTGAATGTAAAGTTGTGGGAGGTCTCAATGAGAAGACTGTAGACGATTTACTAGAAGCCGGGCGTGCGGCTGCTTCAGAAATATCACTCTCTACTATTGAATAAGTGGGAGATAAACTCTTAACCAATATGACAAAGGCTGAAGCTGATGGACAAACGGCCCTAACACCTGCCCTTGCCTTTTGTTTAGGGCTTGCTAGTAAATGGAAGCATGATTTAAATCAAATGTAAAACAAATGTAATTTAGTGTCATTGTGACTGATGGTCTCTCCAATGTCGGTATCGGCCAAACAGAATAATAAAATCAACTTCAAGAATCAAAAATAATATATGAGCGATTAGCTGTGGAAGTGGCCATAAAGACTAACTGTGTTGTGAATATAATAAGCTTCGAAGACTGTTCTATTGGTTATGATGTGATTGACGAGATAATAAAGCGGACTGGAGGCGTCCCCTATAGTATTGGTTTCACTGATTAACGCAAAGAAAAGATTGTCAATAACGACACAATTTCCTTCCTAAACTTTGAAATGACGACAGGATTTTGTGAGAGCACCAAGAAATTTTGTTATGATAACAAGTTGGCTATTAAAATAAGCAATCCAAATATAAAAGTTATTCTGCCTGAATAAATGAAATCTTCTTTAAAAATAAATGAGGGTAATTGGGTAAGCATGGATCTCGGTGTCAAATCAGTCAACTAGTCATTTGAAATTGGCTTTGCTCTGGACTAGGGCTTTAGTATATCAAGTTAGATTGCATTTAAGGTGACTATTTTGCATCAATATCGAAGATCTAAGAAGATTAGCTTTATTATTAGATAGGAAATTGTAAGAATAAAACCTGGAAATAAATAATAGGCTTTGAAATCAGAAGCATCAGTTTTAAAGCATGAAATTGAGGAAAAGCTGAAAAAGAAATTAGATGAAGATAACTTTTAGGACTATTAAACCATTGCTAAGAAGTTATAAAAAATATAAATTGTATAGAATATTGATAAGGATATTCTTGCAAAGTTTAACAAAAAAAAGGCTATTATAGAAGATTATGACAAGAACATTGATAAAATCAGCAGAGATAAGAGGGCTATTGAATCAAGAAGAAAATAAACTTATAATCGACGTAAATATAGCGAGGAGGACATCTTTGAGTGATAGTCTAGTTATAAATCTTTAAGTTAATTTTTTTGATGATTTCCATTTAAAAATGAATAATTTTTTGAATTACAATGATTCAAAAATCTTAAAATGATGATTATCCTTTCAATTAAGAAGAACTATGGATATCTTTAGTATCTAAATTAAATTATAAAAATATACGAGCCTTGCTCATTTTTAAAACCAATCAGTTTCATCATTTTTAATAAAAGATTTTTAATAATCTGATTTAGCTCTGTATCATAAACAGACAATTAAAAAGATGGTTTCATCCATTGACATAACGGCGTACTTTCAAAGAAGTTATATTTATTTCAGATTGGTAAGACCTATATTTGCAGGTAGGACTATTTTTGAATAATTATTATTATTCGATTTAGAAAATGACAAAACCCAATTTTTAACAATATCAAGAGTTTCAAGATTACACCAACTATATCGAGTACATGTGTTATGACGTAGTACATCCGATGTCATGCTTGGATTCTATAAAAATCAGTCAGGTAGCGGGCTCGAAAAATATTATCTCATGATTGAGGAGTGGCTCAACATGGAAATGACAGGAGAGGATAACAAACCTTTAGTGATTCAGGCCGATAGTGGCGTAGGTAAGAAGACGCTGTTAGTAAAGTGGTACGAGTATCATCAATCCTTAAAGGGAGCACGTAAAAATAATGACTTGATAATCTTGCATTTTGCTACAACAGGAGGCAACAACAGTAATTACTTTTACGCTATCTACCGTATCCTCATCAAACTTCGGGAATAGCTCAACATTGACCAAAAAGTAGAGCTCCATGAAGAAAAACTTCGTAAATATTTTTCCTACTGGCTTGATGTTTGTAACCAGCGAATTGAAAATCAGGCCATTAAAAACTTGGATGTACTCTACAATAAAATTATCCTCGTGTTCGAAGGAATTGACTGTTTTCAGGATAGAAGTAATGGAAAGGAGGGTAACATTGCATTTTGGCTGCCCAAGCTTTTCCCAAAAAACGTCAAAGTCATCGTATCTGCGAATAGAGAATCAGAGTCAATGAAGTATTTCACTAAGCTTGGTTGTCAAAAAGTGAACATTCCCTACGATATTAATATTATGAAGGCCATGATGAAAAATCATCTCTAAAAGAAATTATGTGTAAATAGCGAAGTGAAGAATAAACTAATGAAAAATTTAGAAGAAATCATAAAGAAAACAGAGGTTACCAGTTTGTTTGTGAAATCATATTTAAATTGCCTGCTACCAGAAAAACTAGATTCTATAGAACTAGCCGAGTAGTCATTAGCAAAGCTACAAGCTTGCCTATAAAAGGTAGATTGGAATCGACTCAAAGAGGAGAAACAGGTGGATCAGCTTTTTGACTATCTCCTGTAATTTTGGAGTAAATAGTTGTTTACTCATGAAGATCAATTCCAAGAGCTTATAAGTTTGCTAATTAGCACACAGAAAGGCCTAACGCGAGGGGAGATACTTTCTATTACTAAAATAAATTCTGAAGAGCTCAATTTTTTCCTCACTATCTTCAAGCCTTTTCTTATGACCTTTGGAGAACTTTGGATGATAAAAAATGACAGTTTTAAAAAATCAATTTATAAAAAATATAACTTTGTTCTAACTCAAATCAATGAGAAGATAGCTGATATTTTAAAAAAGACACCCAATAGCGTTCGAAAGCTGTAAGAAGAAACTTTTCAGTTATATAGCTCTGGGAACTATTTTAAGCTTAAGGAGGTCATTTCCGATATTGAAAATTTCCTGCTTTTGTTCAATCCTTATACAAAATATGATCTGTGCAGATATTGGCAAAAATTAGAAGAAAGGTCATTCGATCCTGTTATTGAGTACAATAAAGCAATTTAAGGATTTTAAATGCATTATCACCCAACCTCTGATGATCTCTTTCGAATTATTACGCAAATATCCAGATTTTTGAGAGAATTTTCTGATTTTTAGACTTATTACACTCCAGAATTCAGGCATCCTAAGCTAATTGGCAATAGTAAGGAGCTTTAAGATATTGGAATTCTTGGATAATTTCGTAATCTAAGTTTATGTTAATAGGAAGAGCCTCAATAAAAATCTCCATAGCCTTCCTATGAAAAATAAATGTAATAAACTACTGAAAATGAAGAATAAAAGAAGTTGAAAAGAAAGTTAAAAGAAATGTATGACAAAATTGAGCAAGGAAAGCACATTAAAAAGCAAAATACTATTTAAGTTTAAAATACTACAAAAGGTAAATTTCGCTCTAAAAAGGCGAAGGAAGTTCGTATCCAGCAACTGAATGTGGAAGTAAAAAGTAATGAAAATCAGTTCCGATAACACTATTATAATGAAATCAAAGGGTTTTTAGAGAAAGTGTCCCTAGGAACAGAGGTTTAGCACAGTGGTATGATGGATAATGAAAAAGATGAAGAGTACTAATAATCAGAATAATAAATCTAGACTAATAATCTAGTAGCTAAAATTAAAAACATTGAGAAAGAGAAATCAAAGCCTTAAAACTTTAAAGACTTAAAAAATCTCTATGCAAAGACAGTGGTATAGTAATTTTAACTCAACCAGAAACCTCCTACTAATTATTATTACAAGAGATGGATTTGGATGCAGTTTCCTTGGGTTTGCATGACTATGAAATGTGATTATTCTGATAAGTTAAGAAAGTGTTTTACTTCCCCAACTTCATATATGTCAGTTGCATAGGAGAGAGAATTTACCATCCGTAACTAATTTTTTATTTAGAAGCTCTAAAGATAGCTCTTTAAGCTAAAAAAAAGAAGCAAGCGATTTTGGAAAAAGCCGAAGATGCTCCTAAACTCAAAAAAATAAAAAACCAGTCTCTTAAATCGCTAAATGGTAGTGTCTACGATAAGCTATCTAATCGCTAGAAAACGTTCATTGGTCAGCCTTCATAGTAACTCTCGTAACTTGACAAAACAAAGAAAAGCAAAAAAATGTAAGAGCTTTCTTTCGTCACCCACTCCTTTTTAAGTTTGCACAACCTCTCAAAATAAATTGACAATATTACTAATAAAGATGATACAAAGAATTCAGTTTTTATAACAGCTTAAAGCGGAGCAGATTATTCCAATTTACTTCACTCCTTCCAAAAGAAGAAAGGAAACAGCAGTTCAGTTTGTGATTTGAATGGAACAAAAACTGGGCTTTTGCCAAGGATTAAACAAAATGCTAATAAATAAATGATGAAGGAATTGTAAGAGTTGTAAAAGAACAATGAATCAATAAGAAGATAAATGGATTCGTATCTCTACAAGAACAAGATTTTAGCAAAAAGACTAAAATAGTTGAAGATAATTCAATACAACAATCAAAATCAGCTCAAAAACTAGAAGAAGATAGAATAGAAAAAGCAAAAGATAGCTGAAATTTAAGATAAAATTGAGAAAGTCAAGTATCAATATGCATTTTCTTTGCTGTAGCATTAACGATTGAATGTTCTCATTAAAATTTGCCGCAGGAATAAGACCCATAACTAATAGGCCATTCCTGATCTTGTTTTGGAGTGCAACAACTTCAAAAAGATGATCAAAATCTAGAGTTAGGTTATTCAACAATTGAAAAAGAAAACAGATTAAATCAAAAAATTAACCAAAAAATTTGTGGCTAACTGTTGTGAGAGAATTTAAAACGAAGCGAGTTTACAGAGATAAATTCAGCAAACATTCCGAAACCGGCAAAATTTTCAAGGGGAAGTATAAAAGTACGATTCAATGATTATGGAAGAGTTGGAAGAAAAACGAAAATAGCTTCAATAGCTGCATCACAACTCAATTCACTCAAATCAATAGTCTTTTCACGAAAAACCTAAAAAAAATTGCAACTCAGAATAGGACCAGTATCTTGAAGCTTATAAACAGCTTGAAAAATATATAAATCTGGAGAATGATAATTATTCTAAAGATCCACAATACGTGAAACTACTTGATGGACTAAGCAAGAAAAGATAATTTGAGACTGTATTGGAGGAGAGGAGAATGCATTTATAGGAATTGCAAAAGAAATACGAAGAACAAAAAAGGGAATTATAAACTTTAAACAGAGCCAAGGAGGAAGCTGAAGATCTGCCTACAGGCGAGAGTAATGATCAAGATGAAGTCTAGCTCACTACAGGCTAATCGATAGAATAAATTTAGAAATAGCTTCATGAGAAGAAAAGAATGTTAACAAAAACTACTGCGATGAAATTATAATGTTTGGGCATGCTAAATACTCTTTATACTCGACTTGGTCTTCCCGAGCAATCTAAATTAACAATAACTCCTGAATTCCTTGAGAAGATTGAAGAAGCAAAAATCCTTTCCAAAGTTCAGTCATGTTGATCTTTGTTATTGCTTTATCTAATAATTAAATTTTTCGATAGTCCTATTTTTTAAAATTATTATATTCATAATAAACGTAAGTTATGATGAAACTTAAAATAAAATCGGTCCTCAAATCAACTCACTCTGACTTCGAGTGTTTTGATGATCAGCAGATTATGTTTCGTGCTGGCAACACTCTTTGCATCAAGGAGATTGGCAAACCTGATTGCTAATTTATATGTCTCAGTAAATTTATGGATAATCTCTACTTCTTTAAGCCCACCACTAATAAAAAAGCAGTCTTTACAGCTTAAAAATCTGGCAATTTGGTCGAAATAGCTCACTATAATTTAAAGGGAGAGAGAAAAGCCATTAATTTAATAGATTAAAGTCCTTTCTTTGCTGAAATAGACAGCATTTAACTTTTAGTCGACGAATACGATAATAATCTTGTTTATGGAAGTGCCAAAAGTAAAGATGGGGCTTGTGTCTTTTTAGCCGATTTCTCAAAAGGAAGAGTATTAGGGGCAGGCTATATGCCTTTATTCTAGGACATCAAAGTTGACTCCAGAGAAAATATGACTCTCTCCATCTGCGGTTATAATGGAAGTTGCAATTTTATCAAGTCTTTGAGATATGCTAGTGGATCTTGGGAAGTAGAAGAACAATTTTATAAAAAAATACATAATGAGGTCGCCTACCAACACGAAATACTTTTTGGTGGCAGGATGCTATTAAATACAAGATAGTCTTTTTATATCTTCATGGACACATAGCTCATCCAAACAGTCAATTTTGTAGAAACTGTGAATCAAAATATATCTGAGATTCTAAAAATTCCGAAAGGAATACTGGTACGATTGTCTAATGATTCCATTAGAGTGTACATCGAGGACAGTGACGAAAGCACTATGCTAAGTAAAGGCGAAATATTGCTGTCACTAAATTCTGATGATAAAATAAGTAAAATGCAGATAAGTTCTAATAATGAAGAGGTGATCATAAGAACAATTAAGAATAACGTCTATACGTGGCGATGTGATCACCTTGATTTTTAACCTGGGAATTCTTAATTTGTCTTTAATCTTGCTGAAAGTAGTTGCAACAGCTAAAAATATGGCAATATATCATTATCAACTGGTAGAAAATATTGTCTACTGTCTGGGCCAAGAGTTGTTACTCTTTGGAATGTATAAAAAAATGAGTTTATCTTAAGTAGTTAATTCATTAATTCGGCTGAACCATTAAAAAAGGCGGTGTTTGCGTGCGCAATTAACCCTGATGGAAACTCGTTCATGCTGGCCTTCTAAGATCGTATCAAGATATATAAAATACTCCTGACAAAATTTAAATTCTTTGCATAATTTCAAATAAAGCGATGTCAAAATATAATCTACAGCCACGGGGGACAGCTTGTCGCTTGTAGATTTGGAAAGGGAGTTAATTCTTGCTTGTCCATCATTAATATCCTTAGATTAGTGGAGTTAGGCACTCTTAAAATACAATCTGAACCTAAACAAATTGTTTGGAACTAGCTAGATGACGAAATCATAGTTTCAACAGAAAATAACTCCTTGCAGTATTTTAATATTGCTGAAAGTAGTCGAACCCACACTCTAAAATTCAATGATTAAATTTCTTATGTGCGAATAGATTATAAGATGAGGAGAGTACTGGTATCATCAACAAACAAAATAACAGTCATATAAGATGGTAAAATTGTCGAGGTGATCCAGCCTCCTCTTCCAAATTTTGACTATGTGTTTCCACTTTATGGTATATACCTTGTTGCTAGTACAACAGGAGTACTGTATTGGTCAACCAGCCTGAGATTTTAAACTTTTTAGGAGTACCCACTATTCACAAAATCAAAATTTGAGATGGTATGCCGCAGTGGATATTTACTAGCTTACAGTTCGTTTGACGATGTGACTATCCTCCAATGCATAAGACCAAACTACGTTCCTAAAAAATCAGCAGCAAGCTAGATTGTTTTAGTTTAGCACGAAGAAATAATTAATTTTTTTGATAAAGTCAAAGCTTTATAAGCTAGTATTGAAATGCTTCAAGGCTCTACTCAAGCAAAACTTGAATAAGAGAAGTGTAACTATGAAACCGCTTTAAGATAAATAAAATCTCAGTTTTAAAAAGAAATATCTTTTTTAAATTTAAAATACTCAGAAACTACCATGGAAAAATTGAAGCAAGACAGAGCTTCTGAAAAAATATTCTAAACCCTTGAAAATGGACAAACAAAAAATGTCAATGAGCTGGAGAAAATGTTTGAGAGGAAACTCGCTATTGAACGAGAAAAATGCATGAATTTGTAGCAACAGAATTTGTAACAAAAATTAAACTATGAAAAAATTATTTATTAATTGGAATCTCGATATCATCGCGAGGTATCCATTGTACGCGATCAATATGCGAAAAATATAAAGATCGAATCAAATCGAGCGTAGGAGGTAAAGAAAAATAATCTTTAATAAAAATATAGGTTGGAAGCTAGACTAATGAATTTGTAAGAATAAAACGAAATAACTTTGGGGACAGTGCAGTTGAATAAGGATAGCATAATATTAAATATGAGGCAAAAACACAAACATCTCGAGGAATTGAATTAAATGCTTCAAATCAAAAGCCACAACCAAGAGATCTAGCTTGAGGGGCTGAGGATAGATCATCAGGAAAACGAACGAGAGGTGAAGAGAGTTAGCTTAAAAATTGAAGAAAATGGAAATAGAATAAGACTACTGGAGGCGGAAGGCAAGAGGAAAGATTAGATGATTGAGGAAAGAAATCAAATTATTACTGAACAAGGACACCAAATAGAAGAACTTGAGAAAGCTAAATATGTATTGAGTTTTAGAGCAACATAAATTAGGAAATAGCTGGAGCCAAAATAGACTTTAACCGATAAATTAAGATCAGAATTGCTGAAATTAGATGAGGAGTTTAAGCAAGAGAAGAGAAAAGCCTTTGACTTGAGACAAAAGATTGATAAGCTCTAAAAATTAAACTAGCAAGCTAAAAAATAGAGTGTAGATCTAAAACAATCCCTGAAGCACAAATAACGCATTCACGACGAACTTTGCTCCTAAATATTTGTTATAGTCAACACTGTTGACCTCAATGAGTGGAATTCTGCCATTATCAAAATATACCAAGCCTACATCAAAGAATAAAAATACAAAACGAGGGCAGTTAATAAAAATAAGGAAGAAATGTCAGAAGAAATGAGTCGCCATCTTAATCACGTAGAGCAAAGCCTCATCCAAGCCGCTAAGGGAAATTAGAAAATGATCAAGGCCAAAGAGAAGGATATAATACGCAAAATGAAAGAAAACTCAGAGCTGCTATATGCCATCAATGAAATGAAAAAATCAGACAAGGAAAAAAATGATCTAGCCTTAGTGGCACTATAAAAAATTAAAAATTAAGCAACAAAGATTCAAGCCCTTGATTCAAATAGAAACTCAACTCGAGCGCACACTGCTAACACAGGTGGAATCACGAGACGAGTGGCTGCATCCAGAGAGGCTTTCTCTCGCTAAAAAGAAACCTATTTGGAATTACACGATATAGAAAGTGCTCGAGAACAGAATGTTCGTTCTCGAAATCACAACAGAATTTCTTCTGCCCAGAAAACTATACTTTATCAAGGTGTAAAGCGATAGCAAAGTAGCAAAATTATCGACATGGCTAAAGAGTTAGAAATAGCCAGAAATACCATAAAAAGACAGGGTCTAATTATTGAAGAGCTTAATCAGAGGCTGTTCGCTCTCCCAGAGGTTGAAACAAATTGATGGTATAATTTTTTAATAATTGCAAATAATACTCATAAATATCAAAGACGATAGGGTAAATCTGACCTTTATTCAACAAAATTTCGGTGGAAAGGATTTGAATCACTGTCTCTAAGATTCCAAAATTTTAGATTTTCGTCTGCTCCTACAGTACATAGATAATTCTTGTCATAGGACTGTAATAGACTTAAAATTCTCATAGAATGTCCTTTGAAGCTTTTTATATTTTAGAGATGCCAGCGTTTTCCACCTGACTATAAGCTCCATAATTTTATCTAGTTTTCGTTCGATCCATGAGAAGTAGCCATTATTTTTAACTATTAATTCCACAGGAGACCACTAATCTGACTATCTATAGGTTAACTGAGAACAAGATTACCGTTTGAAGTGTTCCACAGTTTTATTGATTTGTCTGTTGTGCTTCCTCCTCCAGTGGCTAGCAATCCATTTTTCCAGGGACACCAGTCAAGGGCCTTAACTGCTCCTTTGTGTGCCTTGATCTGATGGATCATACCATAATGAACATCCCATATAATGGCATTTCCATCGCTAGAGCCAGAGGCGAATACTTTTTCTGTCTTATTTTTAACTTTTAGTGTGCATACTTCCCCTTTGTGATTATTAAATTCCCTTATAACATGATCTTTTTCCCTAAGATCATGCACAACAATTGATTTGTCCTTGGATCCGCTCACCAGCAGACCGTCAACAAAAGCAAATGAGGCGACTCGACTCTCATGTTTGTGTAGAGTCCTGACAATATTATTTCTCTCAAGATCGTATATTTAGATAATACCATTTGAAAAACCAACCGCCATTATATAATCCTATATTTTGATTCCACTCACGTAGGAATCAAATGGAGCTTTACATAGCTGTACTAAATTTTAAGGGGTGTATAGGAATACTTAATTGTCTAATGCGATTCCTAATGGACCATACTAACTCCAGTCGACATTGTTGAGATAAAAATCATCACGATAATTTGGCACATCTAATATCTTTGCGGGACTATGCACATTAGACTGAATTGAGCTTGTGGGAAAGCTTTGAGCAATAGATTAAATTTAGCACTCTTCTTTTTCCTTTTCAGAAAAAGAAATGACCCTATTTTGCATATTAATAAACAGGTTCTTTTTAATGAGGTGGCTGTAGTTTGATTAAGGAATTTTTTAATAGGCGTTTAAACTAGCATCAGGGTGGCAGGTATTTCCTAGGTGTCTGTGAGGAATGAAGCGATCATAATCTCTTGCTAAATTTGTCATCATTTGATCGTTAAATAAAACACAATGATTATAAATAAGTTAATTGTTTGGTTATATCAGTCAAAAATGAGCGCCATCAGCCAGTATTTGAACGATTAACAATAGAAAGAATATCACTCGTATAACCTCTGTAGAAAACTTACATTTGACTGCGTATGTTTCCACAAAATATTATTATTATATCTGTTGATCTCGAAAATCTTGCTATAGGTATCAATATTGTCTTTTGTAGGAAATATTCTTTAAAATTGCCCTATTCTGTTCAACTATTATTCTGATTCAAACAAGATCTGCCAATCCTCTGGGCTAAGTATTTCAAGACAGTTGCGATAATTCAGCTACTAAAGGCTATTTATGTTTTTCGAGTAAAATTTCTTATCCTGACTACCAAAGTTGAACAATCTCTATTTTTACTTCTTTTCAATCTGTTTTAAGTTCTTTTTGAAGTTGTACTCAATTCCTATTAAATTTAGAATATCAGTGAGTAGGGAATGCTTAATTTTGCGATCCATGGGCGAAGACGAACTCAATGAGGGGCAGACATTAACCTCCATAAGCCAAGGCTTTAGATTGTGATCAATTAAAATATCGAACCCATACAATTAAAATCCGCATGTTCTCTTCTCCTGGGTTTTAGAGTGAATATCTAGCATGACGGGTTCAGCACTAATACATGTTTTGATGATGACATCCTTGATAGAATCAAATAGCTGAATCATTGTATATTTACCTTTGAAGAATCAATGCCTGCAGCTTAGTAGTATTTTCGTAAAGCAGTAAGCGACCATTTTGATCCCTCTCCATCTCTATCTTCTTTTTTGTTTTTTACAAATTTTTTAGAATGTTTATTCACGCTAAAATTAGTCAAATGGATAAATCTTTTGCTCACATCTTTTGCCTTTACATTATACTAGTCTGTAGCAAATCTTGTGAGGCCTTCTTGAAACATGTAAATTCTCAAAGGATCAAAACTGGTAACTACGATGTAAATTCGAAGATCGTACTTGAAATTATTGATAAGATGAGGATTAGAAATATACTCAGAAACAAGAATGTCCCTCTTATTTTTTACGGTAGTGTCCTTAGTAACCATTTTTATACCTCTACCACAGGCTTGATTTGTTGGTTTCATTATCCATAGTTTATGTTTATCAGCTGTCTCCCTGGCTAACTAAAATCGATCAAAATCTGCAGGGAAAATATAGGTATTTGGTACAAAATTGTAAGCTTATGAATGAGCCCTTCGCTGCTTATTTAAATTTTTCCACATCCAATCCTTTCTTCCCAACTGCCAACATCCTGGAAAATGGTTAATTTTTTGAAATTTACTCATTGATTCCAATGCTTTTAGATGAGTACCGCTCACATCAAAAAAAACATTCCATTCGTCTCCTTCAGCAGCTTTCTGAAATCCGTTGAACTATAAAGAATTCACAATGCATTTATATTATGATCCTCTGATTTTATAAGTAAGTTGCACATGATCGAGACTATAAACTCTGTTGGACTAAATTTATTCTATACCACAGCATTTGGGATATTTAAAGAAGATGGTGGAAGGTCTATTCTAAAATGGACTCTTCAACAGATGTACTTTAATGCCTTTTTTAGATTAATTAGACTCTTCGCTATCCAAATCTATACTTTAATTGAGTTGTTCATCAGACATCCACACGCTATTGAGTGTTTTCTTACTGACATTTTTGATAATTCTTGGCTTAATATTCATGCACTTGCTTTTTATCAACTCAATCTTAGAACTGATTCTCTTGATGTCTTCTTTGGTCATTAGTCGCTTTTTTTCTTGAATAATTGAGGATGAAAATGGTTTTAATGATATACGAGTCTTTTGCTAATCTCTTGGCTTCGAGGGACTGATTCTAATTTGATTGATCCGATTGACAAAACGATAATTATTGTTTTCAGATAATCTATAACTATTGTGTATTTCCATTTTGTTTCTGTAATAAAATTATAATCTATTCTTTATGGGCGAGTCAAGAGAAACACATAAAATGCGATTTGAAGTATAATTTAAATTAGCTTGTGATGAAGTGGTTTTTCCATCAAAACATGAAAATTATTGGAAGGTAACAAATAAAAATCAATTTACCCTCCTTGGTTTGCGCTCTTTATTTTATTATAACTTATTGATAGTTATTTTTCTATTTTATAGATAGTTAATTAGATCAATATTTATTAGATGATTTATTAGATTTGTTTGGATTTTTTTAAAGCTAATTATTTTGCCCTCTTTTATATCAAAACAATAAAATTTCTATAAATGTTTAGTTAAAGTTAAAACAAGTCTGCCTTAGCAATTAATTTTTATTAGCAAAGCGATAGTGACAATAACATTTTCTTATTCACTAAAATAATTACCAAAAAGACTCTAAAGTCTCAAGGGTTATAAAAGAGGAAAGTTCAGTCAAATACTTAAATTACGTTTGTAACATATAATAATTGAGCATGATAGAGGGGGAAGATCACTAACAGAATTCGCTGAATTCACTGGTGCAAAAAATCAGGCGCCTTAGGCGTAGACTTCTATCCTATGGATGGGGTCGCTAATAGGCCTCGACTTTTATACTTTACGAGTTCCTTAAGCTTCCTGAGGTGCAATGGGATAAACCAGATTGTACCGCCTCATACTACAAGCTCAAAGAAAAATATAAGGTCTAACCAGGAACTGCCTAGTTAATGCTTTGTCTGCAAGAAGCCGTCCCTAATCTACATTCAGGGGAAGTCCTCTAATATTTGCACACGGTCTTCCAATACAGTGCTATTAACTATGGTTTCGAATTATTCGATTCTTCCTCTTCTTCGGATTCTGGAGAAAATCCTCATATATGCAAGCGGCAACGCCATCACCATCAGCAACGAATAACCAGGGCACGCATTCGCTATAGAGATTTTTCTCCGCCGACACGAAAGAAAGTTCATTTATAAGAGTAAAAGTAAACAGTATAAAAAAATGGCGAGGGGGAATGTCCAGTTCGAGAATAGTTGCGGTTAGTACGTAAACGCAAACTTGCGCCTTTGAGTGAGACCGAAGAGTGGTAGAAGAAGCTAAAAAAATAAGAATAATGATGATTCCCCTCTATATTACTACTATTAACTCAATCTAAAGTTATCTATGTTTGATGATAATAAGAAGTAGAATGCAATTATAAAAACAGGAGCATCAGACCTTTCGGCATAGATATCGCCTTATAAGAGGGTAAAATGAAATTATTAGCAGAAATGCTGCCAGGGCCATTATTATTCGTACTGACTTCTCCTTTGAACGATCGTCTTTACAGCCCATACATAGAATATATTTTTTTATAAAATCCATTATTGAAAAAGCAGCAGAACGAGTTCGCTCACCGGCTCCTACGACACTTTCTTTCACCCCATTCTGTACTTTCGATGATAAGTCTGTATTATTAATGGCGTACTTTTAAATGACGTCTTAAAGAGCTGCAATCCCTCATAATTTTGGTCAAGTGAGCGAGCAATTTCACAGAGACTATTGATGAGGAAACCAAAACTTTGCATGGCCATCATTGAATTAAACAAAGTGCTATTTTGATCCATACCCATCCCCATTCCCATCCCCATACCGTACATTCCCATACCACCCATACCGCCCATACCACCATACATTCCTCCCATACCGTAGCCGCCTCCAAGCATACTACCACCGAGGCCACCATAACTACCCATTCCTCCATAGCTACTATAAGGACTAGCTCCTCCGAGGGAATTTGCAGTGCCGGTAAGACTATTGATCGATTTCGGATCATTAAGCGCAGGGTCTGTGCTCACTTTAGGCACCTCCTCCTTGACAGTAGGGTTACTTTGTATAATTTATGATATGTTTTGAGCCGGTAACACTTAATAAAGCCAGAAGTACCTCCTTTCTTCTCCCAAGGTTTAGGGGGCATCTACAATAATATTATCGATCATTCGTTAAGCTCTTTTAATAATGTTGAAATAATGATGAAAAATTGAAGAGAGAGTATCTAATACTCATTGCTATGTAAATTATTTGCTAAATAAATAGATATTTATCGATTCTAATAAATTCTAAATATCACTCAATAAGTTATCTTTCTAAGTCTTTAAAATTAGTGATTTGGCTGAAAGGCTTTCATCCATAATTTGGTCAAAACATTCACTAAGCTTTTCTGAAATAAAAGAATAACCACTTATTTCATACCATTATTATCTAAACAATCACACCATGCAATCAGAAACACTTCTTTCACTTATCGGCAAAATACGTGTCCAACGCATTCGACTTGCCCAACAGCCAAAACACTCGCTCGCCTGTCCCTGGACTACAGACGATGAGATTAAATTTTATGAGGTATTTTTTTGTTCATCCAGCTGCTTGAACTCTATGGGGCTGACTTAGCCCTAATCCAGGCCTACTTTCCTTCCCATTCACGCAAGCAGATTCGCAGAAAGTATCAAGAAATGGAGCAACGATTCTTAAGGAGACTAGAACATTCCTAAAGCAAACGCCTGGAGGAACGTCGCAAGAGCTACTTTGACTAGGCAGTGCTCTACTCTAATATGATTAAATGGCCAAAAAAACCTAATATCGCCGAGAGTTTTAGTTCCGAAGAATCCCCCTGAAGACGGCTCTCGCATCTATTTAGCCATATTAGCCATTATCATGAATTTCCTAGCCCAACTTCAAAATGCCAAAATAGCCAAACTAATCAAATAGAACAGTGAACATAAATATCAATAGATAAGGCATTCCTATTTCTTTTTAGCTTTTGCACGCACCGATTCCTTTTGCTACCATTTGTAGTAAGCATCATACAGTTATTTTTAACGGGTAGACTTCGCTTTCAATGCTTAGGCGCACATTTTTTAGTACTTTACCAACTACTTGGTTATTTTGGCATTTTGTTCAAGCAAACAATTGTAGTCATCATCGAGTGGCCGAGGCAATGAATCCTCCAATTGCTTAACTTCATTCTCCCTTTGCTCATTTTAGTTAGATTTGACTTAGAATTTTCTCAATTTGTTGGCATGCTAATTTTCTGTAGTTTTAATTTTGGAGTCATTTTCCTTCTTTTATTAATCCAACTCTTTTCTTTTATTATGAAGAAGTTGAATGCGTGTATGTTTTGCTGCAGCTAATTCTGCAAGTTAATCGCGTTTAGCCTGAATGATCATTTCTTGCATGGCCAAGGCTTAATCAGCCTTAGTCTATAATATCATATACTTGTCATAGATGTACTTGTCCTCACAGTCGTCACAAATTCTCACGAATTTAGCAGTGTTTCTGTATTTTCGTTTTTTGCGAATGTGCTCGAGGCAAACTGTATCTTTGCAAAATTAGCTATCTTATAAATGATTTACCATTGTTTTCGCTTCTATGAAAGTTATCCACATATTTTGCAATTCTGAAATGTCTCGTTAGTCAGTTTTGATTCCTGATTGGCTTATTCTTCTGCTTTTTGAGAAGGAACCTCAATTATCTCTCCTTATGGCTTGGCTAAGAACTATTGCAATGCTTTCTACTTTATTTTCTTTTTCTTTTCTGGATATTCAAATATCTACTCATGCTTATTTCGGGTTTGGGTGGCGAGGAGCTTTAGGGACTCATAGTGGGTTCATTTTTTTCTGTTTCGCTAATTACAGTAATCTCCTCACTCATCAATACAATTACAATGCTTTATTATGATTGATATCAAAGTAGGATTATTTCTCGGGAACAATAATTCTTTAAAAAATCAAGGATGCATTTCAGATAAGCCATTTCAGTTACGTTTATAGGCTTTGATGATTTCGCTTTGAAGTTTTTATAAATCATCTTATAGTTGGGCTTATTCTCTCCGAAACTTCATTTTCAGATCGATTAACTGTTTGTCGTTTTATTTTTTCAGTTATCTCTAAAGTCCTTAGATAATGGCTCGATGATCAGTATGCATGACTCCTCTTTTCTTAAGTTTGTCTTAGCTTTTTTCATGTATTAACTTCATTTGAGTTTTATATTGTTGTTCTATAGCCTCCAATCTCCTATGGGCAAGTTCCTTTTCTCTTTTCTCCCGTTCATTCTCTTCTCTTTTTAATTAGATCATTCTATTTTTTTATAGAGCTAAGATGAGCTGATTTCTAAGTTAAACACATTTTACATTTTTTTCACATATAATTATTTTTTCAACTGAACTTTCGTTTCCATATCAAGTTCAAGTTCTTGTTTCTGTCTACGCAAATTATCTTCCTTCCACTAAATTAAATAGCATTTACTTTTAGTAATTTTTTAAGCTTTTAATCATTCTTCATTTTTTGATTGTATATCTTATCTTTATGATAGGTTTTTAATTTTCTAGTTCCTTATAAGTAGTTATTTAACTCTCTCTTTTTTTTGTCAATCTGCTAGGACCCTATCAATTTATTTACTCCAAAATTTTACTTAGATCTGCCTGATATTTTTTTAACGCCCGTAACTGTTTTTTTTACAACTTGGGTTAATTTCTTTTCTTAAAGAGTTGATGCTTTGGGATATGTTTTTTGAATGTGAGGATGAGTAACTAATTTTTTAATTTTTTGTACCTCCTTCTTAATTTTTTGAGGTTTTTTCTATCTTTTTTTCTATATATCTTTGAATCTCTATTCGCTTTTATGTTTCTGGAGTCGCTGTCTGAGATAGTTCTCATCAAATTATTATTATTCTTCATTTTTAACGTTTGTATCTCTCAGATTTGTTGGCGAATTATTCTGTTTCTTGCTTTAAGGAAAATCATTATTAAACATTTTCTACTTATTCTTCAATTCTTCAAATTGATGATCATTTTCCTATGATTAATCTTGCTCGTCTTATTCAAACTCATGTCCTATTCCTTGCACAGAATGGCATTCTCTTTAGCTTTCTTCTTCAGATAGATTTTTTCTCAAATCTGGTGCAGTTATTTTCGGTATGTTTTGAAGTGGAGAGTATGGTTTCAATTATTATGAAGGAACCAATTCTTCGTGAGAATGTATATTTTCTTGCCTTTCTCCTTATTTCTAAACCTATTCCTACCCTTCCTACCCTTCTTGCCCTTACTACCCTGTTTATCCTTATTCAGCTTATGCTTCCTCTAAAGCTCTTTAAACTAAAGCATTCAATAGTTGTACAACATAGAAAATGCTATCGACATCTCCATTGACTATATCATTGCCCTTAATTTCCAAAAAATCATCCTAAATGATCTCCTCCTGAGTCAATAGCAATAGCATTCTATCAATGGCTGCTTCTTCCGATTGAATTTGTAAGATTTTAATTAACTTATCATGAAGGAATGGATATATTATTTACAATACTTGTAAGTACCACTTCCTGGTTTGGAGCAATTTAATGCTGAACCGGCCCATGTTCAGCTCAAGGATTTGGTTAATTTAATTCCATATTTCGGCTATTTATATTTCACTCATCCAGAATTATTTTATAATTTAAATAAAATGTTTATTTATCATAATCGAAATCTAACTAAAAGAATAAAAATATTTTGATAAACAATATGCATAGAAAATAGTTCCTAAATCGATGAAAGAGCATTGATATTTTTTTCCAAACTATTTTTTTTTAATTTTATTCAGGTTATAGTAGTAATCATTTAAAAAAACATATAAATCGGCAAAAAATTAAACGGTTAATAAGATAATAATAAGATTATTTATATTTTTTATTTTTTAAAAAATCCATGACTGATGCTTATCTAATGCTCATTTATTAGTTTCATTCTATTTTAATTTGAATAATAAATTGAATTATGTACTCATGGAATGCAAGCCTACTTTAATTTCTTAGAAAGCATTTGATCTACTTTAATGCTCTTCCCACCATCAAGGTAGTAATCATTATTGGTAATCATTAATTACTTCACAATCACTAATTACTTGCAATCAATGATAACTTTACAATCACAAATGATTTCACAATAAACTTCCGATTTAAAAGCCTTAAGGCAAAACTTTGATTTGGCCCTTTTAATTAAGTGTGAAAGAATTCATAAATAGGCTTTCCCATTTTTTATTTGTAAAAATTCTAATCTCTGAAAAAGGTTTTCTCAAGTACGGTACTGTGCCATAATTCTATGAAAATTATTATTCTCACTTATAAAATTTAGCTGAGAAATAAGCTCAAATAAGATCATTCAACAACTAGAGCAGCAGATTTCATTGTTATTGCGATACATTTTGCGCGCTTTGAAAAGAAGGACGATTCCAACTATTGCACTTACAAATCCAACGCACAGAAGGATAATTCCAGTAGTCAAGACTGAAGTATTTGGATTGTAGCAAGTTTAATAATAGTAAGAATTGTTATAATAGCAACATTGGTCGTTATATGTGACAGTATAAGGGCTTCGACAAAGTTGCCAGTTTACTGTTTCAATGGCTCCAACTATGATCATAGTGACTCCTCCCAGCAAATTCAAAAGGCCAAACCAAAACAGGCAACAAGACCAGACTTACCATCCTGTGATATTTCCGATAACGTCCATTGTAGGCTGAATAACAGCACGAGAAGAAGAAGGATAAACTGAATAAATTTAAACTTTACCATAAGTAACTGGAGAAAGCTACCGTTGATAAGGCTATTGAGAAGGGTAGTAATGAGGTTGTTGATAAAGTTGTTAACAAGATTGTTGAAGAGGGTGTTGATTCGGAAGCAAATCAACTGAATTCCTGTTCATCAACTATGTATTACGATTCTAGAGCATGGCCAGTCTCTGAGATAAGGCTGCATTTTTTTGTTGAAGATCAGTGAGCATTGGATCTACATTTGGTTCCATTTAATTTTATATAATTATGAAAGATACACTTAAATATTATAGCCATCCCCATCTTAAATTAACTAATAATTGGTTGAAAAAATAATAAGAATTTGCTATTCAGATGAATTCTATTCAAATTCAAGCTTCTGTTACTCGAAATCATGTGCTTTTGATGATTTATCATTTAGGAATTTTCTTATAATACTTTGAAATTTATAGAGTCAGTCGAGTTTGTTGCTCCAAGGCAGATTATTTTACCTACTTTTTCTAAGATAGATTCATATGATTCAAACATACATTCTTTATTTTATTTTATTTTATTTTATTTTATATCAACATAGTATTTTATATTTTCTTCATATAAATTAACAGCTATTTCTTCTAAACTCTTTCTCGAGGGCATCCTTTCATTTATCTGTGTCAATAAAAAATATCGATGGAGGATATTGCATTATTGTCAGCTAATAAGATAACATAGATATAGACCATTCATAAGTTGTCACTCATGACCATCTTTAACTAAGTCGGTAAATCTTTGTCATAGAGAAACCTACTTAGTTATCAATGGATTTTATAATAAGATAATAATAAGATGATTTTTAGTTCTTGATTTCAATAAATCAACGACTGATGCCTTTTTATTAATTTGATTCTATTTTAATTCAAATAATAAAATTGAATTATGGACTCAGGGAATGTAAGTCTACTTTAATTTCTGAGAAAACAGTCGCTCCACTCCAATGCTTCTTCCCACCATCAAAGTAGTCAACGATCTAACTATTCCAAATAAAATAGCGCTCAATTTCGCACTCCTAAAAAAAATATTTTGAAACAAAACTTCAGTCGCTAATAATTCTAAACCCCCAATTACTCGAAAATATATTCAAATAAGCAGCAAAGTAACTTCACTTTTTCACCATTTCAGTATGGCAATTCAGTTAGTAACTCACTATCGGAAAGTCGATCATATGATGACTTTGAGGAACAAGAATATGAATCAACAAGCTATAGAAATCCAGAAATAGAGAACAGTAAAGTGAGCGAACATTTTATTTGGCCAAGGAGAGTTTCAGAATATTCTAACATTTAGTCTGAAAAAATGTAGTCTGTTCGACTTTTATAAAAACTGTAATCGAAATTGAGAGGATAAATTGAGAGTATTAATAAGAAAATAAATAATTTTAACTCTCAGATGATGATTGTAATAAATGAAGAACTTCAGCATATGAAACAAAAGATCTATAAAATGGTTGATGATATTTTTAAGGAGAGTGATAAATATGTCCAGTAATACATAGAAGCTCAAGAGAAATAACTAACTGGAGATTTAGTCTATATCAGGGAAAAGCTTCAAACTGAATACGTGAAAATTGAAACAATGAAAGAAGAAATTAATGGACCAAATTGGCAGCAAGTGGGAAGAGAAATCACTGCTGACCTTGAACAAAAGATAGAGTCTTTAACATAGCGTAGTGCTACACAGGAGATTGGAAAGTGGTAGCGAAAGGACTTATTTAATTATCACATGAGAGACATATAAGAAAGTTTAGTTGATATTATTAAATTCAAAGAGAAATATTGATATATATATGTCTGTATTTTAAGATTACTATTTATTGAAATAATATCAATAATGAAATGGTTGAAACTAATGACAGTTTCTTTGCTTATTCAGATTTATGATATGCTGCTCTTAATTGCTCATTTATAATTTTCTCCCAAACAAGTCAGCACAATGCGCAATTGTTTGAGGATTATTATGGGAGCTTCGATGCAAAAAAATATTTTACTATTCATCCATTGTATTAGGTCTATAGCCAATTGATTGTCTCGGCTGACTTGAATTTTATGATTGTAACTTAGACTATTCTTATTTAATAGGAAAATTTACAACATTATTTCTGAGTCTTTTATGATGTCCAAAGGCAAAATTGCCGATAGAAGTTTTCGGTTTCTGAGACTATATCTTTACTGGATCAGTATAAACGAATTTACAAGGCTAATGTTTCTATCTTTGATTCAGCAAAGAGTGATTAAGAGAATATTTATTTTAAGTATGAATTTATCCATGAGATATTGCTCGTTATCTTCTTTGGTTGATATATATCTCCTCATTTTTAGCAGGAGTATTCATTTCATATGGCTGGACAGAATATTTTTAAGGCCTCGCATTTTTATCTTGACTATGGATTGATTGCTGTGGAAAAATTCCATCGTAATTATGAATTAAGTTAATTTGGTTGTAATTGACAGCTTGCCCTTGGAATTATCTGTTTTGATGACAGCTCTTGGCGAGTTGACATAAATCTGAATTATTTTTTGAATGATATTTATTGGGTTGTCCATTCTGCAAAGATTTCTTGGAATAAGGACTTATTTGACCTTCACTAACGATTGAGGCCTTCCCCTCATCGAAGGTAACTATTTTTTTCATTTCCCGTTTGATGGAGATTTTACTGTTTTAATAAGATCGTTGAGGGGAATTTGGTTCTAGATCATTGACTGTATCGTTTCTGCAGCAACTAAATATAAGTGAACCTGAATCATTTCTGGATAAAAATCCGTTCTTACTATTGGATGTTTTTAAATAGGATTAGTTTTGATTTTTGATGAACATCAGAGGTAATGATTTTAATCTATGAAAGATTATTTTCTTAGGTCAACAATAAACAAAACATCATAAAGACGATTAAAACTGTTCGTAGATAATATTTACAAATTATGTTTTTTTGATTGTTTTTTGATTGGATATAAAATTTAATTTAGAAAACAAATATAATGGAA